>Ga0306864_1000516_pt1 | contig 17842 bp, 11 predicted proteins | sample AntRauTorckE5430_FD_190448 | JGI IMG/M metagenome (GOLD analysis project Ga0306864, IMG submission 190448) | Saline lake microbial communities from Rauer Islands, Antarctica - Metagenome Torckler E5 #430 (v2) (version 2) | ecosystem: Environmental > Aquatic > Non-marine Saline and Alkaline >...
CAGGGCGCGGCCGCAGGTGCACTGCAAGACGCGGTGAAAGCAAAGTTAGTAGAAGGCTCCGTCAACCTCCTGTTGTTTCAGGATTACAATAAAGGAGCCCTCTCCGCTGAAGTGATCAAAAACGTTGTCTCTCTGACCCAAGAACACAAGGTTCTCACTGCCGTAGACCCTAAAGACCGCAACTTCATGGCCTTCTCCGGCTGCAGTCTCTTCAAGCCAAACCTTCGCGAAATTCAGCAGCAGGTAGACTTTACCGTCCGTCCCGTGCTGGAGGACCTGGACAAGGCGGCGAACGTACTCTTCAGCCGCTTACAATGCTCAGCGGTGATGATTACCCTAAGCGAACATGGCATCTATGTCAGCGATAAAAGAACTTCCGCCATCTACCCAACCGATGCCCGTAAAGTCCGCGATGTAAGCGGCGCGGGAGACACCGTAATCTCCGTTGCCTCCTGCGGCCTCGCCGCAGGTATGTCGTTAAAGGATATCGCCAAGCTTTCTAATAAAGCTGGTGCTCAGGTAATTGCGAAGAGCGGGGTTGTTGCCGTAGATTTACTCGAATTATTGGGGTAAGGTTTTTCTTCTCCTGAAATAATCAGGTATAGAATACATGATTACCTTCTTCCTTCTGAGTCTAACCCGGAAGCTTACGGAATTTACAAAAAAGCCAAGGGTACATCCTTTATTGCTGATTCCCTGATCATAACCGGCAGCCTTTTTTGGGGCGGCGAGATATGGAACACGCTCAATATTAGTGTTTGGCTTTTAAAGATACTATTCCTAACCCGTCGAACAGTTTCATCATCTCTGTGGCTTAAGGATCATCCATCCTCCTTTTTCTTCTTTGGTATGTAATCGAAAGCTGTCTCCATAAGGAGGCTCTAGAGTCTCAGTACGCTGGGTACCAAGGTAGCCTACTACCGTAACCTTTACCGGTACCTGGTCATTCCAGTCAGGGGATAGGTTCACCTGCCCGGCGGAGGGAAGGTATATCAGGTAATTACCATTTCCATCCGTTGCCGCTAGTGCTTCCGTGTCGTCTTCAAGCAGGAGTTCAGGTGCGGGTTTTAACTCATGAAACTTCAGGTGTAACTCCACCACCCGGATACCGCGGATGCTCGCTTGGGCCAGGCCGTTCATGCCGTTGCCGTTTGGTTTGGGTCGGTGGAAGGCTACCGTCGCGCCAGCGAGGAGGCTTTGGTTGAAACGGGCTACGTTGATGCGCCGGTCTGGTACTATGCCAGCGTTTACATTGGCGATTCGGCCCTGTTCTTTCGCTCTGGCTTCAATGTACTGACCCCAGTATACCATCCAGGGGATGAGGGTGTTTTCTGGCACCTGTACGTTGTAGATTACGTTGTTGTGGGCTAGGGTTTTGGCTAGAAGTAAATCGACAAATTTCTCTTGCTCAGGTACGACTAGTTCGAAAGCACCGCTGTAACCAATCGAGCTTGGTATCGTCCTGAAAAACGGATGCTCACCTGCTAAGTATGTACCCTCAAAATGGCTTTCTAAATATTCCCATATTGTGCTGTCCCATTTTTCAACGATATTCTTCGCGTCCCAGACCTGGATTTCCACCGCGATGCTTATGCTGGCTGCGTAGTCGATGTATTCGTCAAGTTTTTGCCAGTAATCCAGGTCGCCAGACTCTGGGTCAGTAAGAGATCCGTAATCCATTAGCGGTGCATTCTCTCCTGCGGAGGCAGGCAGTGTAATTCGCACATAATTTCCCCCAGTCTTCCTCAAATAATTAAGTTCCGCCTTCCAGTTTTTTTCCAGGAACGGGGCCTCAAAACTGCTGGCACCAAGCAGTAATTCTGGCGTCTCACCGTCCCAACTCCACCAGTTCACGTCGCCGAACCACGGCTGGAGAATGCGTTCAGCCTTAGGAACGGTTGGAGCGTCGGGCAAATCCGAAGGGTTACAAGCGGTAAAGAAATAGAGCGGTAGTAGGAAGAGTAGGTTACGGATCATATTCGAGTTGTAGGATGTAAGGTAGAGATGATTTGGTGTATTCTATTGTAGGTGATCCCCGTAATGGCTAAGCCCGGGGGATTTTAACGACATACTCCTGTCGGCCACTTGAGGTGAAATATATTCGCGCTAGCGAATACGGCCTTCCCATCGGCAGCCTGTAGGGGTGATCCCTTGCGGTCGCCCGTACAGGCAAGCGCTTTCACCTCGTGTTTCCAACGGTAGATAGGAACGCGGAACTCCGGTTCGCTGCTTGTGTTTCTAACGGTAGATAGCAACGCGGAACTCCGGTTCGCTACGTCCTGGGTTACCATCGTTCAATCTCCACAGGATTTAAAGGCAAGTACCAAATTTACTGCAGTACGCTTACCTCCGCTTAAAGAACCGCTGTAACAAAGACCGCGACTCCGTAATAATGCTAGCCTCGCCTTCCATCAGCGGCCCTGGCTCAAGCCGGTTGCCCGTGGTGGTGTTCAACTCATTCGGGAAGGTAACCTCTACGGCGGTGATCCCACCGATGGGCAGGCGACCAATACTGATTACTTTTCCTTCAACGGAGCCGTATTCTAGGTACGGGTAGCTGTCGAAACGGACGAGCACTCGTTGCCCAACGGCGACGGCACCTGAGCCCTTATTGGGTAAATCAATACGGCCAATGACGCCACCGGCGTTGGCGGGTAAGATCATCCCGATACTGGTGCCACGTAGTAAAGTCCGCCCGGGACGGATGTCTCTATTCAGTAAAACGAGGCCATCCACCGGGCTCGTAATTGTGTAGTTGTTTTCCCAACCGGCGACGGCGGCTTTAAGTCCGTCGTAGGCATTGCGCAGGTCTTCCCCGGCTTGGTTAAGGCTGCTGGGTAGGCCGCCTCGGTAACTATCGATCTGGTTACGCATCAGTTCGATGTCGAAGCTGGCGGCGCGGACCTCGCTGCGGCTGGCATTAAGTTCATCTTCCGTTCGTTCTACGTTCCGGCGGGCGGTGTTGAGGGTGTTGCGGTTGTCTACGCCATCGGTGCTCAGTTGTGCTTCGCGCTTTAGCCTTGATCGGTTGCGGACGATGCGGTCTTCCAGTCGGATCTGAAGCTGCCGCTGGTCTCGGATAAAGCGCTCCTGACGGTCGATCCGTGTTTCCAGCTCTCTGGTGGTGAGGCCATCCAAACGGCGATCACGAAGGTTGCGGTACATCTCTTGTTTATTCTGAAGCTCGTAAACGGCTTCCTGGACTTCGCCAAGGTTCCAGTCGGGAGGGATGAAGAAATTGGACAGACCTGCGTTGGATTGATCACCGTTTGAGCTCAGCCTTTCTGACAGTTCGAAAACGTCGTTGAAAGTTGCGAGGCTCCTGGCAACCATGAGTACTTCTCGGGCGCTAACAGAGTCTTCATTCGCTACTAGGAGGCGGGCGATTGGAAAGTCGTCGGGGGCTTCTAGCGGCCGTGGAGGGTCAATGGTGGTCAGTACGAGGTCTCCGCTTACGGTATCCGGGTATTCGTATAGGTAGCTGATGAGCGCCAGGCCGAATACGCAGACGACCATGAAGATGGTGCCATAGAGGGTTATCCATGATGGGGGCCGGTTGATGATCTCTTCCATATCCTGACTGCGGGGAGCGTATTGCCAGTCTTGTTTTGTTTCCTGCATAGAGCTGGTTGTTGCAAGTGATTGCACCTGCGTAAGCGCCTAAATGGAGCCCACGTCTTTAATTACCTAACAAAGTCTGGTTCCGCACCAGCCGGAAATAATTCGAGCGCGACTCCATCAATTCTCGGTGGCTGCCCTGCTCTACGATCTCGCCGTCGTTGATTACAATGATGTGGTCGGCCCGCTCGAAGGTGGAGTGTCGGTGGGCCACGATCATGATGGTGGCACCTTCCATATATTCGAACAGCTCGTCCATGATCGTAACTTCGGTGAAGGCGTTCAGACCGGTAGTCGCTTCGTCAAGGAAGAGGTACTTGGGCTGGTGGTAGATGGCGCGGGCGATCAGGAGGCGTTGCTGCTGCCCCTTGCTCAGGCCTGCACCCGCTTCGCCGATTATTGTGCCGTAACCCTTCGGTAAACGGTCGATAAAACGCTCGATCTGGGCAATTTTCACCGCCCGGATAAGTCGCTTCTGATCGATGTACTCTTCCCCCAGCGCAATGTTTCGCGCAATGGTATCGCTGAAAATATAGCCATCTTGTGAAACCACGCCGGAAATAGAGCGCCAGAAAGTCTTGTTCAAGGTGGAAAGATTGGTTCCACCGACAAGGATTTCACCTTCAGCAGGCTGGTAAAAGCCCTGTAGTAATTTTAGCAGGGTAGACTTGCCGCTTCCGGACGTACCAACGATGGCCGTCACTTTACCCGCCGGAATTGTCGCAGTGATGTTCCGAAGTACTTCCGGTGCGTTGGGTAAATTGTAATGAAAGCCCACGTCTCTCAGTTGGAGCTCTCCTTCATCAGGTACCACACTGAGGCGGTGATTAGGGTCCTGCTCGTCCGCTTTATTATGAATCTCATTCATCCGCTCCAGGCTGATCATGCTCTCCCGGTAACCACGGACAAATTCAGTGAAGTCCTCAATGGGACTGTCAAGTTGGGCGAGGATGTAATGAATGGCCACCAGCGTACCGATGGTGAGATAGCCCTGAAGTACGGCCGTTGCTGCCACCAGCGTGATCAGTAGGTTTTTAAGCTGGTTAATCGCCGTTCCACCCGTTGTCTGCCACTGGTTAATGGTGCTGAGGCGAACCCGGGTACGGTACTGACCGGAGCGTTTACGCTCCCAGGCCCAGCGTTTCTGCCGGGCGGCGTTGCCTTGTTTAATCTCCTGCATTCCGTCGATGATCTCCATCAACTGTTCCTTACCCGCAGCGCTTTGCTCAAACAACCTAAAGTCGAGGTCGCGCTTACGGCCTTCTTGGTAACTCACCCAAAAAACGTTGAGGAAAGTTCCGGCCAGGAAGATGAAGAAAAGAGTAGTGCTCCAGAGGGCAAGTACAATGGCGAAGGCCACGAAGTTGAGCATGCTGAACACCCGAACCAGTGTCGGGCCAGTCAGGAAATTCTGCAGTCGTTCGTGGTCATTAATGCGTTGCAACAGATCTCCCCGGCTACGGCTGTCGAAGAATTCGAGTGGTAGTTGGGTTAGTTTTCTGATATAGTCGCTCACGAGGCTTACGTTGACGCGCCCGCCAATGTGTAACATGATGTAACGTCGTAGTGCGCCAAGTAGGGTAGTGGACAGCAACAGCACGCCCTGAGCGATGACGACCAGTACGATAAAATTATGATCGTCGTGCACGATGCCGAAGTCTACCATGTTCTTCAGTAGGTAGGGCATCACGATCTGCAGCATACTGGCCAACAACAGCCCGGCACCGAATTGCCAGAGTAAGCCGCTGTAGTTGCGGAAGTATTCGGCGACGTAAGTCCAACTACTTTTGTCGATCCCTTCGCGGTCTTTTGCGAAAAAGTCCGGAGTGCTTTCTAAAACGAGTACGTTGCCGACGTGTCGGCCGTTGGGCTGTTGGGTGGTGGCCCAGTGCTGGCGCAGTTCAGATCGGCTGAGCTCTAGTTTACTGAAGGCCGGGTCAGGATCAGCAATAAAGTAACGCCCGTTCCGCGCACGGTAAAGAACGACGAAGTGTTCTTCGTTCCAGGGTAGGATACAGGGGAGTGGGATTTCCTCCTCCAGCTGATCCAGAGTAACGGGTAGTGCGAGGGTTTGCAGACCGATTGCTTCGGCACCTTCACTGATGCCCAGTAAGCTGACGCCTTCGCGGCTGATCCGCGTCTTTTCTCGCAAATGCTCAAGGCTGTAATAACGGCCGTGGTGACGTGCTACCATCCGTAGACAGGCCGCGCCGCAGTCCATTTCCTCGAGTTGCTGATAATAAGTGAAGCCTAACATATTGATGTAAAGATAACGTGTTTGTAGGTCGTTGCTGAATGATCACCAAAAAACTATAAAACATTTACTTAGTTCATTATTCTTTTTCTTGATCCAAACCAAAGGTGATCGTTTGTTATTTATATCTATTTCAATTATCTCTAATGCAGAGGAGTAATTGAGCCATTCAACATTATTATTTGGAGTAACTAGCCAATCTAATTTTGTAGGAATGTAAAAATTAAAAGTACTAAATTCTTGTATTTTATGATAGGAAATATAAAAACCAGCTACACAATCGTTGTTTAATGGGCTAACATTAATACTTTTATTTTGATACGGTAAAAATAATTGTGCTTTGAAACATAGTTCTTGCTTGATGCTTTTTATATCCAGATTGTAGCGTTCTAAATAAGGCTTGGTTAATTTATTATGTAGTAGAGGAAGTTGTTTTTTGTGGAGCTTACCTAATTTATAAAATAAACTGTCTTTGCGGTTTGGGCCTATCCAATGGGCCAGTGGGTTATTATAATTTTCGATGGTATCGAATAGGTAAAACTTATAGGCGACTTCTAAATGAACGGGGCTTTCTTCATAATAATATAAGGCGTCAATTTCTCCAACGGTCCGTTTACCTTCTTGAATTTGCAAGTTATCACAAATCCAAGAGACAGCATCTTGGTTTTTTAGTTGATAAAAAACAAACTCTTCTACAAGCTTACCTAATCTTTGATTTTTAAAAACTACGGAATCATCAATAGCTTCAGTATTAACGGTCGGTTCAATTTGTTTGAACTGAGACACAGTGTTGCCTTCCCAAAGCGCTGGAGTAGAAAGATAGCCTTGATAACGCAGTTTTGTTCTTAAATCCATCGATTGCCGAAAGTACGAATTACCTTTGCCATAAAAAAATATGGCAACATTTTCTGACTTAGGTATAAGTAAATCCTACATAAAAGCACTGAAAGAACTTAACATTATAAGTCCAACTAAAATTCAAGAAGCTGTAATACCTACGCTTTTAGAGACTAAGACAGATCTAATTGGTTTAGCGCAAACAGGGACTGGAAAAACAGCTGCTTTTGGATTACCCCTTTTGAACGCAATTGATGCTAATAAAGCAGAAGTACAAGGCTTAATTATTGCCCCAACACGTGAACTTGTACAACAAATAAAAAAGCAACTTTTCAAATTTACTAAATACCTTGATGAGCCTATTTTTGCAGAAGGTGTCTACGGTGGAGAGAAAATAACTAGGCAAATTAAAGCCTTAACCAGACCTACTCATATTGTCGTTGCTACACCAGGACGCTTACTTGATCTAATAGAGCGTGGAGCAGTAGATATTACTAATGTTAAAACTTTAGTACTAGATGAAGCTGATGAAATGCTGAGTATGGGATTCAAAGAAGACTTAAATAGAATCCTAAGCTATAATAAGTCTAAACGAAATACTTGGTTATTTTCGGCGACCATGCCAGAAGAAATTAAACGAATCGTTAAGACCTATATGTCAGATAATGCCATTAGAGTTGAAGTAAATAAAAATGCGTTAGTAAATGAAAACATTTCTCACCTCTTTATAAATACTAAAATTAAGGATAAAATAAATCTAATTATTAAGATCCTTAATACAAGAAAAGAAGAGAGAGGTATTGTATTTTGCAGAACTAAAGCAGGGACAAGAACATTAGCAAAACAACTACAAGACAAAGGTTTCGCTGCTGGTGCATTAGAAGGTGATATGCAACAAAAGGAACGCGATAAGGTAATGCGCGCTTTTAGAAATGAAAGCCTGCGAATTTTGGTGTCTACGGATGTTTCCGCACGAGGTATAGACGTGAATAACCTCTCTTTTGTGTTGCACCATCAATTACCAGAGCATTTAGAGTATTATACGCACAGAAGTGGCCGAACGGCTAGGGCAGGAAAAACAGGGCAGTCGATCGCTTTGATCATCCCTGGAGAAATGAAAAAAGTACTTGATACTCAAAAAGCTTTAGGCATTAAGTTTAAGGAAATGACGATGTGATATTGAAGAGGTAGTGTCACATCATAGTACACGCTCTTGAGTACAATACAGCGGATGATTTGAAGAGCTGTAAAGTTATGAACTACGGGCTTATAAATGAGCCCTAAAGGGCCATCTCCTTGGTAAATTGAGAGGGTTTGACTCAACTCTAGCCACTCATCACCGTCTACCCAAGAGTGTAAATTAAATATTTATTACTACCTGTAATTAAATAGAAATTCAATGAACATGAAGTATAATCTAATCTATTTTTTTACGGGATGCTTTATTCTCTTCTTTGGCTGTGAGGCCACTAGTGATAACGAACTAGCTGAACCTATTACCCTGCATCGTACGACGATGGATCAATCTAAATTATTGCAGAGAGATACGCTGGTCGCTTCCCCTTCGTCAGAGACCACAAAGTATGATGCCTCGATCACCATCCAACCAGCAATAGAATACCAAGTAATGGATGGGTTTGGCTACACCTTTACCGGGGGAAGTGCGCTGCACCTTCAAGGTATGACCGCTTCCGCTCGAGCCGATATCTTACGTGAATTATTTACGCGGGAAGAGGATGGAATAGGGGTTAACTATCTGCGAATAAGTGTGGGAGGATCGGACCTGGATGAATTTCCCTGGTCTTATAATGATCGGCCAGCTGGTGAAACAGACCAGGGCTTAGAACACTTTTCTCTGGCTTACGATACCTTATATCTGATCCCAACACTAAAAGAAATTTTACAACTCAATCCTAACTTAAAAATAATGGGCTCGCCCTGGTCGCCGCCGGCTTGGATGAAAGATAATCAGGACACCAGAGGTGGAAGTCTATTACCCCAGTACTTTCCTGCTTACGCCAACTACTTTGTTAAGTACATCAAGGCAATGGAAGCGGAAGGCATCACCATCGACGCCATCACCGTACAGAACGAACCTTTACACCCTGGCAATAACCCTAGCCTACTCATGCTTCCTGAAGATCAGGGCACTTTTGTTAAGGCGCATTTGGGACCGGCTTTTAGAGACAACGGAATCACCACTAAAATTATCATCTACGATCACAACGCCGATCGTCCCGATTATCCAATAACCATCCTGGATGACCCGGAGGCCGCCCAGTATATTGATGGTTCCGCTTTTCACCTGTACGGCGGCACTATTGATACCTTAACTACGGTACATGATGCGCATCCTGATAAGCATCTTTACTTTACAGAACAGTGGATCGGCGCGCCTGGTGATTTTGCAAAAGACTTATCCTGGCACATTGAAAACCTCATTATCGGCGGACCCAGGAACTGGTGCAAGACCGTCCTGGAGTGGAACCTGGCTGCGGATGAAAACCAATTGCCCCACACTGATCGTGGGGGTTGTGACCGTTGTCTCGGTGCAATTACAATTATTGGCGACCAGGTGATTCGGAATCCCGCGTACTACATCATTGCTCAAGCTTCCAAATTTGTACCTACTGGCTCCGTCCGGATAGATTCTAATAATGACGGAGGCGTAATTAACGTGGCTTATTCAACACCGGGAAACAAGACTGTTGTCATCCTCCAAAATAAGCAAGAAGCGGCGGTGAAAATTCAGTTAAAGAAGAACGAAAAATACCTTGAAGTAAACCTTTCTCCAAAGGAAATAGCTACCCTGGTTTGGCCGTAATATGCACGTTACCGTTATTCGTCCAAACAATGCCTGACAATGTTCCAGTTGTAATCGACGTCCAGTCCTAGTGGTCTGTCAATATTGAACTTGTGGGTAAGGTGCTGATGAATTTTGGTGTTGAATGAGGCGAAGGGTTCCTGGCATAGCCGTAGCTACGGAAGGAGTTCTTCAACGAAATTCAGCACCCAAAGGCATCGCAGATTACCCCAATATTTAATGTTGACAGACCACTAGTTCCTGCTTTGCATTGCTCGTCACGTAAACTTTAAAGATCAACTTTGCTACCGTACTCTCTCGGTAAGTACTTTCATTACGTTGATCGTAACGGCTCAAGTGGGTAAAATTATACCATCCGTGAAGCCGTGCCCTCAAACCTACACTGCACCCGCGTCCGCGCCTAAAAGAAACGGCCCGCCCTCTAAAAAAGAGAGCGGGCCGTGACTTTAGTACTCAAGCTACTGCTTACGTAGTAATCTTATGTCCACGCTTACGCTCAGCTTCGCGCAGCAGGATCTTCCGCATACGGATAGACTCTGGCGTTGCTTCTACGTACTCGTCGGCCTGGATGTATTCCAGTGCTTCTTCGAGCGTGAACTTCCGTGGCGGAATAATACGTGCTTTCTCGTCAGCACCAGAAGAGCGCATGTTACTGAGCTTCTTGGTCTTGGTGACGTTGATGACGAGGTCAGTGGAGCGGTTGTTCTCTCCAATCACCTGGCCTTCGTAGATTTCCTGGCCGGCATCGACGAAGAAACGACCACGGTCCTGCAGGTTGTTGATAGAGAAAGGAATCGCCTTGCCAATTTCCATGGAGATCAGCGAGCCGTTCATACGTCCGGGGATGTCGCCTTTATATTCCTGGAACTCCTTGAAGCGGTGCGTCATGATGGCCTCACCCTGGGTGGCGGTCAGCATGTTAGAGCGCATCCCGATGATGCCACGTGATGGGATTTCGAATTCGAGTACGACCCGGTCTCCCTTTGGGTTCATGCTCAGCATCATTCCCTTACGCTGGGTTACCATGTTGATGGCCGTACCGGACATTGATTCCGGAAGGTCGATGGTCATTTCTTCAACCGGCTCAGACTTTACGCCGTCAATTTCTTTGACGATTACCTGAGGCTGGCCAATCTGAAGCTCGTAACCTTCGCGGCGCATCGTTTCGATGAGCACGGAAAGGTGCATTACTCCACGACCGAATACACGGAAGGTATCCGCACTTTCGGTTTCTTCCACCTGCAGCGCAAGGTTACGCTCCAGCTCGGCAGTAAGGCGATCCTTAATGTGACGACTGGTGACGTACTTACCTTCTTTTCCGAAGAAAGGAGAGTCGTTAATGGTGAAGGTCATCGACAGCGTAGGCTCATCGATGGCGATGGTTGGCAGCGCTTCAGGGTTCTCGATGTGGGCGATGGTGTCGCCGATGTCGAATCCTTCTGCACCGAAAACGGCACAGATGTCGCCGGTTTGTACTTCCCCTACCTCCACGCGGCCAAAGCCTTCGTAAGTGTAAAGGTTGCGGGCCTTGGCACGGGTATGCTCACCTTCGCGGTTGATCAGCGTCAGTGCTTGGCCTTGCTTCAGCGTACCACGGTTCAGGCGGCCAATGGCCATCCGTCCAATGTACTTGCTGAATTCGATGCTGGTGATCAGCATCTGCGTGTTGCCCTCCTCAGCAACGTGCTCAGGTACGAACTCCAGAATCGCATCCAGCAAAGGAATGATGTTGTCGGTTTCGCTGCGCCAGTCGGTGCTCATCCAACCGTTCTTAGCCGAACCGTAAATGGTCGGGAAGTCGAGCTGCTTCTCGGTAGCGTCGAGAGAGAACATGAGGTCGAATACCATCTCGTGCACTTCGTCAGGCGTACAGTTCGGTTTGTCGACCTTATTGACAACTACGAGTGGGTTCAGGCCGAGTTTCAGCGCCTTGTCCATCACGAAACGGGTCTGAGGCATGGGGCCTTCAAAGGCGTCAACCAGTAGCAGAACGCCGTCGGCCATGTTGAGAACGCGCTCTACTTCACCACCGAAATCGGCGTGACCAGGCGTGTCAATGATGTTAATTTTCGTACCCTTATAGTTAATGGATACGTTTTTGGCCAGGATGGTGATACCACGCTCACGTTCCTGATCGTTGCTGTCCATTATCAGCTCGCCGGGCTTCTCGTGGTCACCGAATAGTTGACCGGCAAGGAGCATTTTATCAACCAGGGTAGTCTTACCGTGGTCTACGTGAGCGATGATGGCGATGTTTCTTATGGACTTCATAAAGACTTTTTGGGTATAGCTTACGCTTGAGAGACACCGTGTGAGTAACTTACGTTTTTTGACCGCCTGGCTTTCGTTCTTACCTTAACTGAAAACAATTTTCACAGCTAAAGCCGTGCAAAAGGTTTTCGAGTAGGGCGAGAACAAATACGTCAGATCAAACCACGCGGTGGCCGCGAAGCGGAACCTGTAGCTCATTCACACGGTGTCTCTAAGAGCGCGCAAAGATACAGGTTTATGACATAGTAAAGAGGAAAAAGTCACCGCAACGAATTAATTGTACCTAGCGAACAGGACAATAGTTGTCAGGGTGCCTTTCTTGATGGTATAGTTGGCTGGTAGTCAACGGAAAATACTGCTCCGACCGAGGTCGAAGCGGGGAGCTATTTTAGGGTGTTGCCACACATCCTTAGGTGCCTTATTATGTTGCTTGGGCCTTTTGGCGCCAAACTTTATTGGATAGAGGTACGCGGGGTAAGCAGTAAGTTGTAGCTTCAAGTGCGTTGGTTTTTTGGGCGCGGACGCAGGTGCAGAGGGAGGTTCTTTTGAAGCAATCACCGGCTACTTAAACAGTTGCGGAAATAGGTTTAATTTGCCTTCTCTTAGAGTCGAAGCTTAAGTTTATAAAGAGGACAACAAGCTGAAAAATTTAGCCTAAACTCCAGAACTTCAACGATAAAGAAAAAAGATCTAGTGTAATATAGTTTTTTACTTCTCCTTAACTTGTTTCTGGTAAACTTCCGCAAAACGCCGGTGCCCAAGCAGGTAATAATGTAGGATGATACTATCCGCTACACGGCCGACTTCAGCGCGGTCTTCTCCGATTTTAGCGGTCATGATCTGCTCGCGGCGCTTTTTACGGCGGCTGAGCCAGAGGCCGAGGTTCCGGTAAAAATGCATGTGGGCCCAGAAGATGGAGCCGATGTGGGCGAAGTTGCCTTGCGTCAGGAACAAGATTCCGGCAACACCATCGAGAAAGAGCCGGACGGGCAACCACCAGACTAGCCGGCTAACTGGTTCGTTCTTAAAACAGGTGGTGAGCGTGTTTCTAAAGTTGAGGTAGGTCTTGCGGGGCGTATTATAGTTCAGCGTTCCACCGCCTACGTGGTAGACTACGGAGGCAGGCTCGGCCATAATTTTGTAGCCAGCTCGTTTCATGCGCCAGCAGAGGTCGATTTCTTCGGCGTGGGCGAAGTATTCAGGCTCGAAACCGCCAAGCGCGTGGAAGAGGTCGGCGCGGCAGAAAAAAGCGGCACCGGTGGCCCAGAAAATTTCGCTACGGCCGTCGTACTGGCCTTCGTCGCGCTCTGTGTGGGTAAAGATCCGGCCACGGCAGAAGGGATAGCCGAGGTAATCCAGGTATCCTCCAGCGGCACCGGCGTACTCAAAACGATCGTGGTCGGCTTCGGCGAGAATTTTTGGCTGGGCGGCGCCGATGGTTTTATCTTTAAACAGTGGTATTATGCCCGTTATCCAGTCTGGCGTGACCCGAACATCGCTATTGAGAAGTACGTAGATTTCGGACTCGACCTGCATCATCGCCATATTGTAGCCGTTGGCAAAGCCGTAGTTTTCGGGGAGTTCGATCAGTTCTACGCCGGGGTGCGTTTTCTTCATCCAGGTCACCGAGTCGTCGGTGCTCAGGTTGTCCGCAACGATCACCCGGGCGTAGGGTGGAAGGCTGTCGATTACGCCCGGCAGGTATTCTTCGAGGAAGCCTCTTCCGTTGTAATTCAGGATGACTACTGCGGTATCCGGGGCGTAGTGGTCCGTTGGTTCGTTGGCTCGTTGGGGGGCAGCGAGGACCTGGCGAGCGGCTCCTTCATCCCGTGAGAGCTGGGCTTTTAGCGCCTCAAGGCCATCCAGCTCTAGGTCCCCACGCAGGCGACCTGCGAAAATAACCGTGAGTGTTTCGCCGTAAATATCTTCCTCGAAGTCGAAGATGTTGAGCTCGATGACAACGCCTCTTCCATCGTTCAGGCTCGGGCGGTCACCGATATAGAGCATCCCTTCTAACGTACGGGCCAGCCATTTTACACGGACGGCGTAGATGCCATTTTGGGGAATCAGCTTCAGCCGGTGGAACGGTTCAATATTGGCAGTAGGAAAACCGATCGTACGGCCAATTTTACGACCTTCTATCACTGTTCCCGTTATTTCATAGGGGCGTCCCAGGAGTGTCTCCGCCTCATTTACTTCACCTTCTAGCAGTGCATTACGCACTTTAGTAGAGCTTACCGTAATGTCGTTGACTTCCTGGGCGTCAATCTCAATTACCTCGTAGCCAAGTTCTTCACCGTGGTAGCGCAGGTAGGCCAGATTTCCCTCTCGGTCTTTACCAAAATGGTGGTCGTAGCCAACCACAATCCGCTCAGGATTAAAGCGTTTGATCAGGAAATTACGGATATATTCTTCCGGCGTTTGCTGGCTGAAAGCCGTCGTGAAGGGAACGACAACAAAATGATCGATGCCGGCCACCTCACAGCAGGCTGCTTTTTCCGGCGTAGTTGTTAACAGGCGCAGGGAGTCGTCATCCGGGAGCAGTACGGAGCGTGGGTGGGGGTCGAAGGTTATTACAATCGATTCTCCGCCCCGTCGCTCCGCCAGTCGGCGGATGCGGGCCAGCAACTGTTGGTGCCCACGGTGTACGCCGTCGAAGCTGCCAATCGTAATGATGGCGCGATGAAAACGGGGCAAATTTTCTAACTGGTAGTGGACTTTCATTCGCAAGGGGGCAATAGCAACATTCTTCAGGCGTGAATGCGGCCGCAAGGTAAGAACTCTGAGTGAGTTGGAGCGTTGGTGTGTCACTTAGTATTTGCCGCATGGGGCAGACGTGATGGGCGAGGTCGTAAACCCATAGGCGGTTTACTTCTGTTGTTCTTTCTTTATGGCGCTGACGCGGGGTGTAATGAAGGTTGAGAAGCTGGGATAAGCAAGCATAGCGCCGCGAAAGGTACGCCCAGCAGTTAACTCAGTGACGCACCAAATCAATAACTCACTTACTAAGGAACGTCATATTCTGATCAAACAGACTAACGAACTAACAGACTAACTAACGAACGAACTAACTTCGTCCTCAAATGGAATCAAGCAAAATAGTACGCGCCCTCGCCAATGTTCAGGACCCCAACACCGGCCAGGATCTAATCACCGCTAATATGGTGTTGGACCTGAAGGTGGAGGGCCCGAACGTATCCTTTATCCTACAGTTGCCTAAGCTGGACGCTGGCTACAAGCAGCAACTCAACTTCGCCTGCCAGGAAGCCATACTGGCTGTTTACCCTGAAGCAAGCGTGCACGTTCACATGCAAAACCCAGGGGCTACGCCGCAGGCCAAGGCTGGTGGCGGCGGACCACAAAAGGGCAATCCGTTGCCACACGTCAAAAATATCATCGCCGTAGCCAGCGGAAAAGGTGGGGTAGGGAAGAGCACTGTTGCCGTCAATCTGGCCCTCGCCCTGCAGGAGCTCGGCGGCGTTGTCGGCCTCCTTGATGCCGATGTCTACGGACCGAGTATCCCGACTATGCTAGGCCTCCAGGGACAAAAGCCTACGATCGAAAAAATATACGGTAAACCAAAGATCAAACCACTGTTTGCCTACGGTATACCGGTGATGAGTACCGGCTTCGTGGTTGAACCCGAACAAGCCGTTGTACTTCGTGGCCCACGCCTCAGTGGTATCATAAAACAGTTTCTGGAGGAGTGCATCTGGCCTCCGCTGGATTATCTCATCATTGACCTTCCTCCAGGGACGGGCGACGTGCAGCTGTCTCTCGTCCAAACCGTTTCGGTGACGGGTGCTGTGATGGTAACGACGCCCCAGCAGGTAGCGCTGGCGGATGCGATCAAGGCCATGAATATGTTCTTCCTGCCCGACGTCCAGGTTCCTGTCCTCGGTGTTGTTGAGAATATGTCCTGGTTCACGCCGAAGGAGCTGCCCGATCACAAATACTACCTCTTTGGCAAAGATGGCGGTAAAACGCTCGCCCGTAAGTCAAACTCAATGCTCCTCGGCCAGGTTCCGCTGGTACAGGGCATCCGCGAAGGTGGGGACGACGGTAAGCCTTCTTTCCTCAATAAGGATGATGAGATTACCCGGGAGGCATGGCTTAATGTTGCTAAAAATGTGGCCCGGCAAACGGCGCTGCGTAATGAGATGATGGCGGCTACCCCTGTCGTTGAGGTTAAGTCATAAAGATTACCAATGAACAAGTTCTTTTATGCTACTGCTTTCGCGCTAGTGGTCATTTTACTTTCTAGTTGTGGTGGTTTACGTGCCGCTCTGCCTGATGACCGGAGTGGAGAAGTAGTTTCTCAGCCTTTTTCTATTAGTTCGTTGGAAATTGTCGACGACCGTGGAGCGCTGCGGCCACTTGGTTGGAAACTACCGATGCTTGCCGTCCGCGCCCGTACCTGGACCGGAGATCCGGTACTCGGCGAGAGCCACCGAAGTGACATTAATAGAATTGTCAAAGCTTCTCAGGATCCTACGGGTATCCCCGCTGAATTCAAATTCACGCTCAGGCAAGGGGAGTTAATGCTGTACGCGGACGCCATGATCGCTCGGGAACACGTGAAAATGAAAGGAGAACTATCAATTTTCATTCCGGGCAGAGATTTCAAGCTCTACCTCACTTCCAGCCTCGACTATGAAATCCCGACTTACAATGCCACGGAGAAGCACGCGCGGCAAGTGTACGACATAGCTATTAGGAATCTCTGCTTGGAGATGGTCAAGCAAATTCAGGAAGAGATGGGGACGGGAGGGGCTAAAAGTTAGGGCGGTGAGCTTGTCATACTACCGTTGGGAACACGAGGTGAAAACACTTGCCCGTACGTGCGCAGCCTTTTAAAACTCAAACAAAGTGCCCGCAGCCCCAGGAGGCACCGCACCAATGTGATGGTACGCCTTCTCCGTAGCCTGCCGCCCGCGCGGAGTCCGTTGTAAGTAGCCCTCCATGATCAGGAAGGGCTCGTGGACTTCCTCAATGGTGCCGGTATCTTCTCCAACGGCGGTAGCAATGGTGGACACACCTACGGGGCCACCTTTAAATTTGTTGATGATGGCGTCCAGGATCTTATTGTCCATTTCGTCGAGCCCTCCTTCGTCAACGTTGAGGGCGGAGAGACCGTAGTCCGCGATCTTTTTATCGATGATACCGTCTCCTTTGATCTGAGCGAAATCACGGATGCGGCGGAGCAGTGCATTGGCGATTCGTGGGGTACCCCGGCTGCGGCGGGCAATTTCCATGGCTCCGTCTGCGGTGACGGGCACTTTCATAATTTCGCAGCTGCGCTTGATGATCTTTACCAGGGTCTCAATATCGTAGTAGTCAAGCAAACAATTGATGCCGAAACGGGCACGCATCGGGGCGGTGAGTAAGCCCATTCGGGTAGTTGCGCCTACCAGTGTAAATGGTTCAAGATTGATCTGAACGGAGCGGGCGTTCGGGCCACTGTCGATCATGATGTCGATGCGGTAATCCTCCATTGCGGAATAGAGGTACTCCTCCACGACGTTGTTGAGGCGGTGGATCTCGTCGATGAAAAGCACGTCGCCCTCGTTGAGGTTGGTCAGCAAACCTGCGAGGTCGCCAGCTTTTTCCAGAACGGGACCGGAGGTGAGCTTTAGCTCGGCACCAAGCTCATTGGCGATGATGTGACTGAGGGTTGTCTTGCCCAGTCCGGGAGGACCGTGAAGTAGCACGTGATCAAGACTATCTCCGCGCTGCACGGCTGCCTGGATGAATATTTTAAGGTTCTCGACGATTTTGGGCTGCCCGCTGAAGTCGTCAAGGGAATCCGGGCGTAGGGCCCGTTCCATGGCATTGTCTTCTGGTTGTAGGCGTTCCGCGTCGGGGTCGAGGTGCTCGTTCATGGCGGCAAAGTTAGGGAATTAGACGCTGCGCTTTTAGACGGACTTCGTTCTTTTAGACGCTGTGCTTTTAGACGGACTTCGTTCTTTTAGACGCTGTGCTTTTAGACGGACTTCGTTCTTTTAGACGCTGTGCTTTTAGACGGACTTCGTTCTTTT
>Ga0306864_1000517_pt1 | contig 17839 bp, 9 predicted proteins | sample AntRauTorckE5430_FD_190448 | JGI IMG/M metagenome (GOLD analysis project Ga0306864, IMG submission 190448) | Saline lake microbial communities from Rauer Islands, Antarctica - Metagenome Torckler E5 #430 (v2) (version 2) | ecosystem: Environmental > Aquatic > Non-marine Saline and Alkaline >...
ATGTTGAATAATTAATCCTACAGGTTGACATGTTATTTTATCTTAAAGTGTAACTCTTGTGTTTAAGCGACTAATCTGGTTAAAGAACGTCAATTGAATCGCGAAACCAAATGGCTAAAGTCCAGCTTAGGGACGCGAATTAAATAAAACGTGTTTCTTGATCTGGTGAATTTTGACCGCTGGTGAGGCAAAAAACGTAGACAACGCCGTAGTGTTGGCGAGGCTTTTTAACGAAGCCAGCGGTCAAAAGGCGCCGAGCAAGAAGCATGGTTTATTTATTTCACGTCCCTTAGAGCTCCAGCCGGTTAATAATCTCCCACGTAAGATGAGATTCAAACCCTCGCTGAAACATATAGTCGGCAAGCTTACGGCGGCGGAGGTAGGGGTGGAGGCCTTTGCGCTCCAGCCGGTCGCGGCGGAGTAGTTCTTTCTCCATAACCTTATCGTACTCCTCGTCTTCAATTTCAGTGAGGCCTTTTTTGATGCAGTAGGCGGATACGTCGCATTGTTTCAGTTCGCGGGTGATTTTTTGGCGGCCCCAGCGCTTCATCTTGAACCTACCGCGGGCGAAGGAGCGGGCGAAGCGCTCTTCGTTCAGGTAGTTCTCTCGGATCAGCTCGCAGATAACTTCCTCGGCGAGGTCGCCGAAGAACTGAAGATCGCGCAGTTTCTGACGTACCTCCTTATGGCAGCGATCCTGATAAGCGCAGTAGTCCTGAAGGGAATCGAGTGCCTGCTCGTAGGTATAAACGGCCTTTTTTTCTTTTGAGAACAATTTGTACGTATTGTATATACAAAGATACAAAAATTAAAGTGAACACGGCAGGGCTGTCCCCGTTTTTACGCTGACTAACTGAAAACAAATAAGTTATGAACATTAATTTTTCCGAGTACTGGGATAAGTACGAATCTATTTTTTTACAGGTTGGCTTCAAAGTACTCGCAGGTCTATTCATCCTCATCGTTGGTTTCTGGCTGATCAACTGGTTGGCGCGCAAGGCCGGAGACTTGATGAACAAGCGCGACGTTGACCAAAGTGTAGGTGGGTTTCTGATGAGTTTCGTGGGTGTCGGGCTGAAGATTCTGTTGATTTTGTCCATCGCCGGAATGCTGGGGGTACAAACAACTTCCTTCATTGCCATTCTATCGGCTTTGTCTTTAGCGGTAGGCCTGGCGCTCCAGGGAAACCTAGGGCACTTCGCCAGCGGTATTCTGTTGCTTACGTTCCGCCCCTTCGAGGTCGGAGACTACGTAACGGTAGACGGCTATACCGGTACCGTCAAAGAAATTCAGGTGTTCAACACTATCCTCACAACGCTGGATAACCGCCTGATCATTCTTCCTAACGGCAAGGTGATGGGTAACGCGATTGAAAATATGACCGCCCAGGGTGTTCGCCGGGTGGATATGACCTTCGGCATAGCCTACACTGCCGATATCGACCACGCCCGTAAGGTGGTCAGCGAAGTTGTCGAGGCAACGCCCATGATCGACCTGACCCTTGGTTACGATATTTTCGTCAAGAAACTCAACGACAGTAGCGTTGACTTCGCGGTTCGGGTCTGGACGGAAAATGCTAACTACTGGCCGGCGTTTTTTTACATAACCGAACAGGTTAAGAAGGCGTTTGATAAAGCAAGTATCGGTATTCCATATCCGCAGATGGATGTGCACATGCACCAGGCGAATTAGGGACTCATTAATTCAGCTAAAGTGCCGGATCATACGCACCTCTTCCTCACTCAAATACCGGTAAAAACTCCGGGGTAAATCCTTCTTGGTAAGCCCCGCGAGGTAAACACGGTCGAGTTTTTCGACGGTGTAGCCAAAGTGTTCGAAGGCGCGGCGGACAATCCGGTTACGACCAACATGAATCTGGAGGGCGACCGTTAGCGGATCGTCTTCTTTTGCGTAGCGGACCCAGTCTACGGACATCGGGCCGTCTTCCAGCTCGTAACCCACTTCCATCTGCGCCAGGTGTATCTGGCTGAACGGCTTGTCGAGCGTAGCGTGGTAGATCTTGCTTACTTCGTGGCTGGGGTGGGTGAGGCGTTTGGCCACGTCGCCGTCGTTGGTAATGAGCAGCAGGCCGGTTGTCATGCGGTCTAGACGGCCGACGGGGAAGAGTCGGTAGTTCTTCAGGGCGGGCTCGTCCAGCAGGTCCATCACGGTGGTGCGGTCGTGCTCGTCGGAGGTGGTGGTGATGACGTTTTTGGGCTTGTTGAGGAGGACGTAGATGAACTGATCGTCCGGGCTAACAACCTTGCCTTTATAGCTTATTTCGTCGCCTTCCTTCACCTGGTAGGCGGGGTTTAACTCGGTTTCGCCGTTGACTTTAAATTTTCCCTCCTTTACCATGTCGCCACATTGTCGGCGGCTGGCAACGCCGGAATGGGCCAGGTATTTGTTGAGGCGCATCCCGATGATGTCGGCGGCGGGGCGATCCAGGCCGGGTGGGGTGGCGGAGTTACGGGCCTGGGAGCGTTGGAAACGGCGGGGAGCTTTCATAGTCAAGTGGTCAAATAGTCGCGCAAGGTACTGCTTGACTGTTTGACGGTGTGACTGTTTGACTTTTTAAAGGGGCGCGGACGCTGGTGCGAAGTGCGTTTTTAGGGCAGTTCCGTTTAGGCAGAGCTACTCGTAAACGTAGTCGGTATCCTCCTCTGTCTCCCCGTTCGGATTCATCGGTGTAGGCAGATTCGCACAGCTGGTTACGGTTGCGGTTAGGAGTAGCAGGAAGGGTAGATGATGTCTTACGGCGTTCCTAAAGGTGAAAAGCGCCAAAATTTATCTCAAGGTCAAAAATAGGGAGTAAATGTGGACCCAACAGATCAAACAACGTACCTTCCCCTTCTTAAAAGCCGGAAGGATTCTATCCGGTGCCCGTTCCAAAATCAACCGATCCAATGATGATTCGCTTCCTTCCCCTGCTCCTATTAACCCTCCTCTGCACCTGCGTCAGCGCCCAAAAAACGCTTAACCAACGCACGCTCGAAAGCCTGGATACTTACCAGCAATTTCTCAGCATGCCCAACGACGCCCGCATCGACGGACAGCTGGAGCCCAACCTCGTCTGGTTGGAAACGGAGTTCGGAAAGCGCGGCTTCAAAACCCAACGCCTGAAAAACGCAGGCATCGACCTGCTGCTGCTTACCTACCCAGTGGCGGGCGCCAAGGAAACCGTCCTCTTTTACGGCCACGTCGATGGGCAGCCGGTGGACGTAACGAAATGGGTACTCAGCCCGCCCTTCAAGCCCGTCTTCGGCCGCATGGAAACCGGCCCGGACGGCACGGTGAAGTACGCCAAAGTCGATAAGCTGCCCGCCAAACCGGAAACCACCGACGTCCGCCTCTTCGCCCGCGCCAGCTCCGACGCCAAGGCACCGCTCATGCTCTTCCTCGTCGCCTGGGACCAGATGCTCGCCGCCGGAAAACTGCCTAACTACCACGTAAAACTCATCGTTGACCCGATGGAGGAAGCCAGCAGCCCCGACCTGCCCGGCGCCGTAACCACCCACCGTACAGCCCTCGCCGCCGACCATCTGATCATTCTTGACGGACCGGTCCACACCACCAACCAACCGACCCTCGTTGGCGGAGCGCGCGGCATCGCCGGGGCCCGCCTGACCGTTTACGGACCCAAGCTCGCCCAGCACAGCGGCCACTACGGCAACTACGCCCCGAACCCCGCCCTGCGCCTGGCTCAGCTGCTGGCCGGAATGAAAGACATCAACGGCCGCGTAACCATCCCCGGCTACTACGACGGCATAGACCTGGACATGGAAACCCGCACAATGCTCGCCGGTGTACCCGATGACCTGCCCGCTATTCACGGCCGGATCGGTTTCCGGACGCCCGATGGGGTAGGGGGCAACCTCCAGGAAGCCCTCCAGTACCCTAGCCTCAACATCAAAGGCTTCAAGGCTGGCTGGGTAGGCCAGGCCGCCCGGACGATCATCCCAGACAACGCTGTGGTGAATATGGACCTGCGCCTCGTCAAAGAATCTGACGGCGACCGGCTGCTAGGCCTCGTCCGCGACTACATCAAAGCCCAGGGCTTCCATATCATTCCCGAAGGCCGCGAACCAACCGACGCCGAACGCGCTACCTACGACCGCCTGGCCAGCTTCGGTGGAAAAACCAGCTACGCCGCCTTCCGCACCGACCTGAACGGACCGACCGGTACCTGGCTACAACGGGCACTAAAGAATACCTTTGATAAAGATCCGGTATTGCTTCGCACGATGGGTGGCTCGGTGCCGATTGCGCCCTTCGTCACTACACTGAATGTTCCCGCGGTGGTGCTGCCGCTGGTCAATCCGGACAATAACCAGCATTCGCCTAATGAGAATATTCTGCTGCGGAATTACTTTTCTGGGGCGAAGACGCTGTACGGAGTGCTTACGGAGACGCTATAAATAGGAACTCATCCAACCTTTTCTGAAGTAGCGCCTTCTAGGCAGCGTATGCAGTATAAAAAGAACCCGCAGCTAGCGTTCCATCCCGATACTCCGGAGAATTGGCAAGGCAATCCTTTTAAAGACAAAGAATTCAAGTACGTCCGTAACCCATTCCGCCCGGATTTGAAGGACCTTTTGAAAATGCTGTTTCTCGCAAATCCACAGAGCAAGGAAAAGAAAGCGGATAAATGGATTCCCAATGTTTCCGCAGATACTTCTTACCTTGAAGACCGTGACCACGACTGGATCGTATGGCTCGGCCATGCCTGCTACTTGATGCAGTTCAACGGCCTGCGCTACCTCACCGATCCGCAGTTGACGGATATGCCGTTCGTGCCGCGCCGCGTGCACCCACCCTTCGGGTACGGGGATATCCGGGGCGTCGATTACTTGCTGCTCAGCCATGATCACCGGGACCATGTGGACAAAAAATGTATCAAAGCTATTTGCAATAACAATCCGATTCGGAAGATTTTGTGCCCACTGCAATTGTCCGACCTCATCAGCGACTGGGTGGGTGATATCCCGATCGAGGAAGCGGGTTGGTACCAGGTTTTTGATGTCGCTGGTACCGGCGTACGCATTACTTTTCTGCCGAGCCAGCACTGGTGCCGCCGGGGGCTGACGGATTTTAACCGGTCATTATGGGGCAGCTTTATGGTTGAAATTATGGGCGCGGCCGCAGGTGCAAAGGAGGTTAGAGGAGCAAAGCATACCGTCTACTTCGGTGGCGATTCAGCTAAGACCGACTACTGGGCGGAGATCGGGGCTATGTTCCCTGACATCGACATCGCTATGCTTGGCATCGGAGCTTATAAACCGGACTACATGATGGAGGCGGTGCACTCCGATCCGGCCGAGGCATTTAAGGGTTACCTTGATCTGGGGGCAAAGTTCTGGTGGCCGATGCACCATGGTACTTATGACCTTAGCAACGAGCCGGCGAGTGAGCCTATTCAGTGGGCTGAGCGCTTGATGGGGGAGGCTGGTTTTTTGGAGCGGTTACTTCAGCCTGCGGTTAACTCACCTTATTATTTGGAATCGCTGATTTGAGCTAATTTGGAGGGTCTGCAGGAATGGTCTTTGTTACAGCCTTCTTTGCACCTCGTGTTCCCGACGGGAGTATAGCCAAACCCCGGCGCCTGCGGTGGCCAGCTCAGAACACTAAAGTACCCCTACCGGATTTATAGGGCTTCTCGTCGGCTTCTCGTCCTATTGTAGACGTATTACCGCTGAAGGAACAAGCCTCAAATAAGACTTTACCCTGGTCGCTGTCCGTAGGCTTGTTAAGAATAGCTCCGCCCCGCAGATCGGCGAAGTTTCCCTGGAAGTGGCAATCCCGCAGCCGGACGGTGCAACTTCCCTCCCGTACCTGATTGGCGATACCTGCCCCGTAGAGCGCCTGGTTATCAATGAAGCGACAACCGGCAAGCACGGGCGCGCAATCCCCCTGTCCTCCGTCGTTACAAATGCCACCGCCGTACAGCTCGGCGCGATTGTTTTGGAAGGTGCAGCTTTGTAGGCTCGGCGTACTCTTCGTCCGGCGGGCGTATACGTACATTCCACCCCCGTGTAAAGCAAGGTTTTCCTTCAGGACGCAATTGCGAATGGTAGGCGAGGCCGCGTCCAAGAAAATACCGCCTCCGCAAGAGCTCGGGCCCACCTTCTCGGTTTGCCCGTTGGCTCGCCCGTCGCGGATGCGGAAACCGTCCAGTATGGTTGTCGGCGATGCGGAATGAAAGCGTACGACCGTATAGCTATTGTCCGCTGCGCTGTTAACATCGCCGATATTACCGCTAAGGACCGTTGGGTTTTTCGGAATATTACGTGCCTTCAACTGTGTTTCATACCCCGCGAAACCACCATATAATTGTACGCCTTCTCGAATCACAAAACTCGCCCGTCGGTCGCCCTTCACACTGGGGAGATACTTTCCGGCCGCTACCCAGACCACGTCGCCAGAACTGGACTTCTCCAGAGTAGCTGGTAGGTCGCCAGACGCGTTGGCCCAGGAACTTCCGTCCCCCCGTCCCTCAGGCTTTATAAAAAAGCAACGGCCGCTTTGTGCCTCAAGGGACACGCTGAATAATAACAATAGCCAAAGGGCTATTACCGTACATTGAAACTGGTTCACCCGGTGGATTTTGAAGTTGGTTGAGATAAAATATGGGAACTTCAGGTGTGTTTGGGTGGGCTTGGTTATCCATGAAGTGGGCACAAAGCTATACTAGCCCGGGCACATTGCAAACGTAATAAACGTTAAAACCGACGGCCTCCGCAAAACTTCGCGGAGGCCGTCGGTAAAAAACGCTAAGCCACTATATATGTACTTGGTGTAAGCGGTTACCGCATCAGCGTAATACTCCCCTTTCTGGTTGTCGGCTCACCCTCGGTGCAGGCATAGCGCAGCCAGAAGCCGTACACGTCCGGCGCGAGCTGCTCTCCTTTAAAGGTACCGTCCCACTGAGCAAATTTGTCGGTGGTTCGGAAAACCTCTTCTCCCCAGCGGTTGTAGATCATGAGTTCTACTTCCACGAGTTCTTCTATAAACTTACTCCGGAGACGAATTACATCGTTGGAGTTATCGCCGTTAGGCGAAAAGAAGTTAGGTAGGTAAACATCATCCGGCGTACAATTGTCGAATGAACAGCTTATGGTTAACAACTCGGTGGCTTCGCAACCAAACTGATTGGTCGTCGTCACGGTTACGGTTTGGGAGCCCAGTTCTTCCAGATAATCTGGTGCCGCGAGGGTGTTGTCCACGAAGGCGTCTGCGGGGCTCCAAATATAGGTCAAGTTGTCGTTAGCATCGTTGTTGATTACACTTAACGCTACGTTGTCTGTAGAACAGACCTCTTCGATAGTAATGTCAACCGGTTCGTAGCGTACCGTCAGTGGTTCAGAGAATACGGTGTCGAGGCAGGCTGGGTTCGTTAAGCGGGCGCGGGCGATGAAGGTTGATTCTCCCGGCCCGGTGTTGGTAACGAGTTCTAGCCCGGCACCCACGACGTTGCCGTCTTCGTTGAGCCATTCCACGGTTGCTCCATCGGTTACCGTTGCCCGTAGGGTATCCACGGGGGTACAGATGTCGTCGAAGATTATCGCAGCTGAAAGGCTGACCGGTTCGAGAATGGTAATGTCGAAGGGGCGGCTATCCATGCAACCAAACTGGTTGGTCGCCGTCACGGTCACCGTCTGATTTCCCATGTCCTCCAGGTAGTCCGGCATGGCCAGGGTATTGTCCACGAAGGCACCGGCTGGTGTCCAGACGTAGGTCAGCGTATCGCGGGGACTGCCGTCGTTGGTTACGCTCAGGAGTACGTCTTCTCCCAAACAGACGGACTCTATTGGGCCGTTTATCGTGATGTCAACTGGTTCGTAGCGTACCGTCAGTGGTTCAGAGAATACGGTGTCGAGGCAGGCTGGGTTCGTTAAGCGGGCGCGGGCGGTGAAGGTTGACTCACCCGGCTCAGTGTTGGTAATGAGTTCCAGTCCTGTACCCACGACGTTGCCGTCTTCGTTGAGCCATTCCACGGTTGCTCCGTCGGTTACCGTTGCCCTCAGGGTATCCACGGGGGTACAGATATCGTCGAAGACCACGGTGGCCTCAAGACTGATGGCTTCGAGAACGGTAACGGTAATGCTGCCATCGTCCACGCAACCAAACTGGTTGGTCGCCGTCACGGTCACCGTCTGACTTCCCATACCCTCAAGGTAGTCCGGTATGGCCAGGGTATTGTCCACGAAGGCACCGGCTGGTGTCCAGACGTAGGTCAGCGTATCGCGGGGACTGTCGTCGTTGGTCACGCTTAGGAGTACGTCTTCTCCCAAACAGACGGACGCTATTGGGCCGTTTACCGTGATGTCAACTGGTTCGTAGCGTACCGTCAGTGGTTGAGAAAATACGGTGTCGAGGCAGGCCGGGTTCGTTGAGCTGGCGCGGGCGGTGAAGGTTGATTCACCCGGTCCGGTATTGGTAACGAGTTCCAGCCCTGTACCGACGACGTTGCCGTCTTCGTTGAGCCATTCCACGATTGCTCCGTCGGTTACCGTTGCCCGCAGGATATCCACGGGGGTACAGATGTCGTCGAAGATTATCGTGGCTGAAAGGCTAACCGGTTCGAGGATGGTAATGTCGAAGGGGCGGTTATCCACGCAACCAAACTGGTTGGTCGCCGTCACGGTCACCGTTTGATTTCCCATACTCTCGAGGTAGTCCGGCATGGCCAGGGTATTGTCCACGAAGGCACCGGCTGGTGTCCAGACGTAGGTCAGCGTATCGCGGGGACTGTCGTCGTTGGTTACGCTCAGGATCACGTCTTCTCCCGTACAGACGGACTCCGTTGGGCCGCTTACCGTTATGTTTACCGGTTCGTAGCGTACCGTTAACGGTTGAGAAAACACGGTGTCGAGGCAGGCTGGGTTCATTGATCGGGCGCGGGCGGTGAAGGTTGATTCACCCGGTCCGGTATTGGTAATGAGTTCCAGCCCGGTACCGACGATATTGCCGTTTTCGTTGAGCCATTCCACGATTGCTCCGTCGGTTACCGTTGCCCGCAGGAGATCCACGGGGGTACAGATATCGTCGAAGACCACGGTGGCCTCAAGACTGATGGCTTCGAGAACGGTAACGGTAATGGTGCCACCGTCCACGCAACCAAACTGGTTGGTCGCCGTCACGGTCACCGTCTGACTTCCCATATTCTCGAGGTAGTCCGGCATGGCCAGGGTATTGTCCACGAAGGCACCGGCTGGTGTCCAGACGTAGGTCAACGTATCGCGGGGACTGTCGTCGTTGGTTACGCTCAGGATCACGTCTTCTCCCGCACAGACGGATTCCGTTGGGCCGCTTATCGTTATGTTTACTGGTTCGTAGCGTACCGTTAACGGTTGAGAAAACAGGGTGCCGAGGCAAGCTGGGTTCACCGAGCGGGCGCGGGCGGTGAAGGTTGATTCACCCGGTTCGGCATTGGTAACGAGTTCTAGCCCGGTACCGACGACGTTGCCGTCTTCGTCGAGCCATTCCACGATTGTTCCGTCGGTTACCGTTGCCCGTAGGGTATCCACCGGCGTACAAATGTCGTCGAAGACTAGAGTGGCTTCAAGGCTGATGGCTTCGAGGACGGTAATGTCGAAAGGGCGGCTATCCTCGCAACCAAACTGATTGGTAGCTGTCACCGTTACTGTTTGGCTTCCCATATCCTCGAGGTAGTCTGGCATGGCCAGGGTATTGTTCACGAAGGCACCGGCTGGTGTCCAGGCGTAGGTCAGCGTATCGCGGGGACTGTCGTCGTTGGTCACGCTCAGGGTCACGTCTTCTCCCGCACAGACGGACTCCGTTGGGCCGCTCACCGTTATGTTTACCGGTTCGTAGCGTACCGTTAACGGTTGAGAAAACACGGTGTCGAGGCAGGCGGGGTTCACTGAGCGGGCGCGGGCGGTGAAGGTTGATTCACCCGGTCCGGTGTTGGTAACGAGTTCTAGCCCGGTACCGACGACGTTGCCGTCTTCGTTGAGCCATTCCACGATTGTTCCGTCGGTTACCGTTGCCCGCAGGGTATCCACGGGGGTACAGATATCGTCGAAGGCCACGGTGGATTCAAGACTGATGGCTTCGAGAATGGTAAAGGTGATGCTGCCATCGTCTACGCAACCAAACTGGTTGGTCGCCGTCACGGTCACCGTCTGACTTCCCATGTTTTCGAGGTAGTCCGGCATGGCCAGGGTATTGTCCACGAAGGCACCGGCTGGTGTCCAGACGTAGGTCAGCGTATCGCGGGGACTGTCGTCGTTGGTTACGCTCAGGATCACGTCTTCTCCCGCACAGACGGACTCCGTTGGGCCGCTTACCGTTATGTTTACCGGTTCGTAGCGTACCGTTAACGGTTGAGAAAACAGGGTGTCGAGGCAGGCTGGGTTCACCGAGCGGGCGCGGGCGGTGAAGGTTGATTCACCCGGTCCGGTGTTGGTAACGAGTTCTAGCCCGGTACCGACGACGTTGCCGTTTTCGTTGAGCCATTCCACGATTGTTCCGTCGGTTACCGTTGCCCGCAGGGTATCCACGGGGGTACAGCTATCGTCGAAGACCACGGTGGCTTCAAGACTGATGGCTTCGAGGATGGTAATGTCGAAAGGGCGGCCATTCTCGCAGCCAAACTGATTGGTGGCCGTCACGGTCACCGTCTGGCTTCCCATGTTTTCGAGGTAGTCTGGCATGGCCAGGGTATTGTCCACGAAGGCACCGGCTGGTGTCCAGGCGTAGGTCAGTGTATCGCGGGGACTGTCGTCGTTGGTCACGCTCAGGATCACGTCTTCGCCGGCGCAGACGGGCTCCGTAGCCCCGTTCACCGTGATGTCTACCGGTTCGTAGCGTACCAAGAGTGGCTGAGAGAACACGGGGCAGGCTAGGTCCGTTGAGCGGGCGCGGGCGGTGAAGGTTGATTCACCCGGTCCGGTGTTGGTAACGAGTTCCAGCCCGGTACCGACGATGTTGCCGTCTTCGTTGAGCCATTCCACGATTGTTCCGTCGGTTACCGTTGCCCGTAGGGTATCTACCGGCGTACAGATGTCGTCAAAGGTTACCGTAACTGAAAGGCTGATGGGGTCGAGGATGGTAATGTCGAAAGGGCGGCTATCCTCGCAACCAAACTGGTTGGTGGCCGTCACGGTCACCGTCTGGCTTCCCATGTTTTCGAGGTAGTCTGGCATGGCCAGGGTATTGTCCACGAAGGCACCGGCTGGTGTCCAGGCGTAGGTTAGTGTATCGCGGGGACTGTCGTCGTTGGTCACGCTCAGGATCACGTCTTCGTTGGCGCAGACGGGCTCCGTGGGCCCGCTCACCGTGATGTCCACCGGTTCGTAGCGTACCAAGAGTGGTTGAGAAAACACGGTGTCGAGGCAGGCTGGGTTCGTTGAGCTGGCGCGGGCGGTGAAGATCGATTCTCCCGGCCCGGTACTGGTAACATACTCTAGTCCGGTGCCTATTACGGTGCCGTTTTCGTCGAGCCATTCTACCGTTGCGTCTCCGGTCACCGTTGCCCGCAGGGTATCTACTGCTGTACAGGTATCGTCGAAAATCAAGGTGGCTTCAATGGTTACGGAGTTGATGATGGTAATGTCGACGCTCAGCGTAGTATCGCAGCCTGATTGGTCACTGACCACCCTGACCATTACTTCCTGGGGCTCCTGTTCTTCTAGGTAGTCGGGCATGGCCAGGGAATTGTCTACGAAAGCACTCTCCGGCATCCACTCATAGGTGAGCGTCTGGTTAAGATCGTTGTTGATGACACTGAGTATGACCTCTTCTCCTGGGCAAACAGCTGCCGGAGCGAATAATGAGACGTCTGGTCCGGGTCCTTCTCCGATAGATAATGTCTTGCAGGAAGTTCTTTCGCAGCTATTTTCATTGGTAACGGTGACACAGTATTCTCCTGGAGTACTGGTTGCTATAGTATCCGCACTACCCGTTATCCCGTCGGGCCCCGACCAGTTATAGGTCAAGACTTCCATTGCATTAAAACCGGAGACGTTGGCGCGGTACACTACGTTTAGATCAGTACATACAGTTTCAGGGCCAGCAATGGCTACACTAGGAAAGGAGAATTCTACTACGTCCAATTCCTGACGATAGGCGAACCACCAAGTGTTTATGGTAGACTTATCACCGTAGCCAGTGGTAAGGTCGTCCCTTATATTTGAGCAATCATTTTGATCACCTGCGCTAAAATTATTCCAGCTGCGGAGGTTGGTGGTGCAACTAGCTCCATCTACTGGGCTTAGCTGGACTCCCGGGCCGCCGGGGATGGAGCTAATATCAGAATCATCCCAGTACAATCTATTATTCCCACTTGCGAAGCCCGGGATGTTAGTACAAGATTCTGGCAGATCGGTCGTCACGCAAAACCCTTTGTCCATGAACTCTACGTCGTAGGCCGCCCAGTGTTGCGCGCCTCGTGAATAGGTAGTTCTTAAACGAAGCGAACCAACGTCCCCTCCAATACTGTCGAGTGCGGTAATCGTAACACAGGTGTCTAGTGGCCCACTTGCGGGGAAAACGCTTTTGGGGAAATCAGACAGACCAACGGATAATTCATCTCCCTCGCCTCTGATCCAGAAAAGTTCCACCTGACCGGGTGCGGAAACGGTAAGCGGCACACAAAATAAACCCTCCACACAACTCAACTCTTCATCTCTCATCTCTACGGTTGCGCATTCACTGGTCGTGGTGGGGAATAAGTCAGGATCTGGTGACGAAAGAAAGATTTGGTGTTCAGCGGTGTTACTCGTTGCGTTCCTTCCTTCTACAGACCTACGTCGTTCCAGTAAATCACCCGTAGTGCGCGTTCCTGTACTGTTAAAGGCAATAGTAAAAGAGAGGCCTAGCATATTCGTACCCGCAAAGTCGACTCTGGACACCAAGCTGTCCGCCGTGTAGGAATAAAAATCTCCCCCGAAAGTGCGGTTCCACAAGCAGTAAGAGGGCGGGTCGGGAGTTAGAATATCACCAGCCTCGGGGGTGCGAAATGACCAGTTTTTCGACCAAAGCCGACCTACTTTGATGGAGTCTGTGGTGTTTGTAGGGTCAACCACCGTAAAATTCCAGTTAGGAATGAAAAAAACGGGGTTACCAACTCTTTTTTCAAACTCAAGACTGAACCTTCCCTTCTTGCCGGGCCGGTAGGTGTAAATTGGATCATCTACGGAATAGCCTCCCGCATTGGGTGCGTATTTGGCTTCCTCCCAGGTTTCTATATTATCATTGTCTTTGTTAATAAGATGGGGACCATAGACTACGTCTCCCGTTTCCATGTCGCGAATTTGGTAATGGTATTCGGTAATAGCTAAGTCCTTACGAGTCACACCAGATGAAAGTCCAATACGGATAACTTCCTCGGGATTTAGTGTTTCAATGATCAAGCGATTCGTATCCTCACTTACGGCGGGATTAAAGGTTGCAAAATTTCCGTAAGTAAGATCCTTTATGCCCAGCATAATTCTGCTGGTATCGGCAGGGTTCTCAACGAGTAATTGCACCCCTTCACCCTGGGCGTGTACTCCCGGACCCGGCCAGGCCACGAGCAAACCACTTAGTAGCAGCGAAGAGAAAATTATATGTTTTACAAACTGCATAATGTTTGTCTTTTTAAAGATGGTAAAGGTTTTCAAAAAAGGTGCCGTTGGCTAATCTTCCCGGATAGGAGGTTTGGGAGTTTTCTTGATTGCCTGCTTTCCACAGCCTTCGATCGTGATTTCCACGTAGCGCTGAGCAGCGGCCACGGGACTGTAAATGCTATTGTCGCCGGTATCCGAAAGGTTAGGAATGGAATTGACGGGCACCTCGCCGCCGGGCTTAATGTGGAAGATCAAGGGCTTACCAATTTGCGGCGGCGCCGTATCACCTTGATAGGTTTTTATGGGTATATTCATACCATTGTGGGCATAAGCTGACGGCACCTTGTAGAAGTCTTGTTCCGAGACTTTTAGTGCTTTATTATCTATTAAAATTACCGCATTTTTCATGTACTGCTGTAGAGCTTTTCCTTGGTAACTCCACAGGTAGTTGATGACACTGATACAGCGACGCACACTTAGCTTATCGTTGTACACAGAACCTGCTCGTGGGCTGGCGAAGCCTTGAAGCGTTACCGTCAGGCTATCTTTATCTTTTAGATAGACTTTTAGCTTTGCTGCGAAATCTTCAAGGTGTTTTGCCCCCTTATCTACTTCCTCGCTGAAGAATAAATCCAGTATCGTATCACGCGTTTCGCGCTCGTTTTGATACGGGGGCTTATCAGCCCATTTCTTGTAGTAACTGTTTTTACGGGAGCCGACGTAAGTATCGTAGGTATCCATGTAGTTGGCCGGGGTGATGGTGTGCATATTAGGGTCTTTGACAGGGATATCGTTGCCGAAGAAGACCTTTGGCGTCAAACAGAGGCGTTCCAGCAATAGCTTTCGACAGATAACCGTATCGTTCAAAACAAAAAGATCACGCGTATCTACGAAGGCTGTATCGGGATCGGAGGTATAACCATTCTTTCTACCGGAAATCTTGTAGTAGCGCTCCAACTCAATGCTGTAAGAGTAAAAGTTACTGTCTTTGTTGATCTCGCTGGCATCCTGCGAGAGCAGTATTTGTTCGTTGGCGCTGGTAGAGAGATCAACCGTAGAACCGTTTAGCTTGGAGCCATTATCAAAATTACAATTGTTCCGCTGGGAGTCGTCGAACTTGCTGAAGGTAACTACTTCCAGGGTAATCGTGGGTAGGGGTAGGTAAAGCTTCACCTCGATGCAATCACCGGCTTTTGTCGGCATGGTGGGCAAGGTCAGGTCTACGGTAGTCTTATCGCCATTGAAGCCCCGCTTGACGGCCATTACGACGTACTTACGCCCCTTCTCCACTTCGAAGGAGTAAAGGTTATCGTCGGGTTCGGTTTTCTTTTCTAGTTCAACACGCTCACCGTTAGGTAATTCCTCGTAGAAGGTCACGGTAGTGGCGTTTAGTTCGGCCTTGGTTAGGGCGTGGAAGGTGGTCACTTCCAAGCAGATTTTCTCGATATCCACTTTGTAAATATCGTTGCAGCAGACGTCCTTTTCTTCATCCCAAAAAATGGCCTTGGGGGAGTGGCGGTTGGAGGCGAAGTAAGCGAAATCATGCTTCTCGAAGCGGGTGTAGTACACGTCGTTGTAACTACTGTTGGTGGGCAAGCCCATGTGTACCGGTTCTCTCCAGCTGCTTCCATTTATACTGGTACGGTAGACGTCTAAATCACCGAGGGTATTGCGCCCGTTGGTGCTGAAGTACAGTTCGTTTTGGGGGGCGTAATAGAAAGGCGTAACGTCGTCTAAATCCGTGTTGAGTTGGTCGAGGATTTCCACGCTACCCAGGGTACCGTCTGCTCCGATGGGCGCGCGGTACAGGTCGTGCATGCCCTTGCCGCCACTGCGGTCAGACGCAAAGTAGAGAAATTCGCTTGAGTCGGGGTGCATGCCTACGTTGGGGTGGGTGTTGTTCGAGCTACTGTCGTTGATGGGGAGCTTTTGGGGCGTTCCCCAGGTGCCATCAGTGCTGACGGGGGCGGAGTAAAGGTTGCAGCGCAGCGAAAGCCTATCCGGTACGTATTCACAGTAGGTGAAATAGACCGTTGTGCCAGCCGAGTTGAAGGCGCTGTGGGCAGCGGTACGGTTCTTTTGGTTGATGCTATTCGGTAAGGCCTTACTGAGCGCTTCATTTCCCTTGGCGTTTCGCTGAAAAACGCGCGCAATTTTTCGCGCTGGTTTAATACTGTCTTTATCTATGCGGAAACGCAGTGAGGAAAAATAAAACTGATCGCGTTCAAAGGAAGGACCGAAGTCATCGTAGCGGGTGTTAACGTCGGTGTAGTGAATTGGGAGAATTTTACTCTGCGTACCCGCGTCGACTTTTTCTTTGTAGGCAGCTACTTTGCCCATGGCCCATTCGGCATTTTTGATCTGGCGTTCAGCGTCCGCTATCGTGTCGGCGGAAGTTTTGCCGGGATTGTCCAGGAAGTTGGAGAAATAGCGGATAGCAGTATCGTACTGGCCGAGCGGTTGTGCGGCCTTTCCCTGCAGGTAGGGGAGCCGCTGAAGACTGGGTAAAGCACCCTCTCGCTCAACTCTGTCGAAATCACTAAGCGCTTGTTTATAGGACCGGTAGCGAAGGTTGCTCTCCCCGATGAGAACGCGAAGCCTTTGGTCGGTGGTATCAAAATCCAGTGCTTCCTTGTAGAGATTGGCGGCGTTGGCGTAATCACCGCGTTCGTAATAATATTTAGCTTTATCTTCAAATTGCGTTTTATTTGGCGTTTGAGCCTCCAGCCCGGTGGTTATAGACAGCATCAAGATGAGCAGCCAGGTATATTTTGTTAGCGCTTGCATATGTGGACGAATTAGGGTGGTGGGTTAGATAAAGGGAGGGCAGTACTTGACGTTCGGGATCGGACAGATTTTCTTAAAGATGTAGCGTACGCTGAGCTCGAAGCCCCCGTTACCCCCGGTTGCTACCTGGAAATCTGAAACGTTGACATCAAAACTCGCACTTACCCGCAGTTGGTTGCGGAATTGTAATTCCAGCATGGGAAACCAGGCGTCGTTAAAGCGGTACCCTGCGGCCGCCATGAGCACAATCTCCTTACCGCGCTGCCGATTTAGGTGAAACTGAGCGCCCACGACACCTACATATTCGCGGTAGGGATTCTGGAACTGCGCCTGAAGGCTCAGTTGCAAGTCCCACTTATCTGTCAACTGTATCAGTCCGTCACCATAAGCTGCGAAGCGCATGGGCAGGTTAATGTTTTGCTCATCGATGAAACTCATACTGGGCCGGCTAAGGTTGTGCAGTCCAAAGCCCACGTCCAGCCGGGTGCGATTATCCCCTATAAAGCGATCTTCTTTGCGGTGCTCGGCCTGGAAACGCAAGTTGGCACCGATTCCAAGATCGAGGAAGACCAGACTGGTACGATCGAATTCGTTGTCGAGCCTCAGGCTGGGATTGAAAGTGCCGGTGCCGTCGTCGTACTGGCTGTCGGAACGTAGGTCGTCGGTGTCGAAGCCGCGCTGGCCCATGCCGAGGTTGGCGCCTAAGGTCAGAAAGGTGCGTTTACGTTTACCCAGTGATTGGGTGAAGGACGCATACCCTCCCAAATTCATCATGGTTAGCCGGGAGTCCCCCGCGCGATCATGATTAAAGGCAAAGCCTACCGACCAGAATCCGGGTTTTTCCCGCCCACAGTTGAACTTACGGTCGGCGTAGACGGAGAAGGTGCGGAAGGGCACCGGGACATCGTCCCACTGAGAGCGGTAGGTAGCCCCAACCCGGGCATTGCCCGAGAAGACGCCCGTGAGGCCGGGGCTGAGCTGCAGCGGCGTATTCATAAATTGGGTAAAATGTATATCCTGGCCACAAAGGCTTAAGGATAGCAATATCCCTAGTAAGATTAAGGGTAGTGATTTGACCATGTTTGCTGAGGTTTGTACTTGTCAATAGCATAAAAAGAGGCGAGGCCCTGCGGATTTCTGGCCGTTGGAGACAAACGAAGAGTACCTTTCATGACAATACATTATACCCAATAAGCAGTAGTATTGATATTACAAGTTGTCTTGGCATGTATGAACCACGGCGACTATGCGGAGGCTTAGTTATTACGGTTATCGGAGATGCGAAGTTCTTAATAAATTCATGTTCATAGTCTTATTTATTGCTACAGAATTAAGCTGTAGTGCCTTGAGGAACAACAAGTAAAGCTGCCCGCTCGTATCCGTTCAAAAAGTAATGGGTTTAATTGTCCTGATAAGCCTCGGCGACACATTGGGCGAGTGATGGCATAAGTAATTGTCCGCTGAGTCTGTCTTTGATATAG
>Ga0306864_1000518_pt1 | contig 17819 bp, 23 predicted proteins | sample AntRauTorckE5430_FD_190448 | JGI IMG/M metagenome (GOLD analysis project Ga0306864, IMG submission 190448) | Saline lake microbial communities from Rauer Islands, Antarctica - Metagenome Torckler E5 #430 (v2) (version 2) | ecosystem: Environmental > Aquatic > Non-marine Saline and Alkaline >...
AAACCGAATACCTAACGAGTAAGTATGTATGATGCCTGATGCCTGATGCCTGATAAATAAATAAAGATGAAGCTGGATGAAGCAAGAAAAAAGAAAAGGTGCCGGAAGAATCTTTGTTGCCTGCAGTCACTTTCATAATAGGTTAAGAGCGATATTCTCCAGATGTTGATAATTTATTTTATTTTATCAGACTTCGACCTTTGCGACCCGCGACCCCCCCGGAGCCCGGACGGAGCTCACCGCCCACCGGGTATCTACTTACGATGATGATGATGATGATTCGTACGGTACGATAGGTAGGTACAACAGAAGATGATCGACCCCAGGTCACTCACGAAGCAATGAGGTAAACCTCTTGCTACCATAGCTTGCTTTTGTTGCTGATGCCGGTACTATTTCTTTCATTTTTTGAGATTCCTTGTGTAACCTCTACTCCTCTGTCACAGAAAACATTCTTTATTCAAATTTTGTCACTTCTTGATTGCAGCAGCATCATATTTACTTACTTTGCGAGCTGACAAGAAGTATTGTACTGTTTGTGTATTGTGGTATGTGTTTAATTAGGTAGGTGGTACACAGTAAAAAGTGCTATATCGCTTAATTTGATATTATCAATTTGGTATATGTGCTTGCGTAGATTTGCATCATCTGTACTTGACAACCGTATTTTCATCCTCTGGAGAAGCTTGTGCTCGTCGAGCGACTTCGTCAATATATGATACAAGGATAGCATTGATAGCCTTCTCATTTCTGTATTTTTCGAGGAGGTCTGTGAGTACATTCAACATATCTCTGAGCTGGCCATGATTGTAAGGTGCTATATATTTTGGGCCGCCACGTTTACTCTCTAGGTCTTCCGTGGTCACATTCTTCAAGTCTTGGTATTTGACAATCGAGTGCCAGATACAAGGGATTTCGTTACTCGGCCTGCTATTCACGCCATCACTTCGATTCAAAAACTCAGCCAACGCAATTGCCATATCTGCACCAATGTCATCGTCAGTGAGCTTTTCGTAAGGAAGGATGAGTCGATTTGCTGCTTGGTAGGTATCCATCCAATATTCAGTGTGTCTACGCCATACCTGCATCTGCCTATCAAAATTGTCGTTTCTCCACTTAATCCATTCTTCCAATGGTGCTCTTACCGAATGACCAGCTAATCCATTTTGATACTCGTATAGAAAATTATAATAAGATGGGATTGAGTACAATGGATTTCGAATCAGTAAGATTGCTCTTGGGATCGATTCTGCTCCAGTTAATGGGCGACCTTCGTTACTGGGATAGTGAGTTTTGATTGAAACAATATTCTTTTGGCCATTCAATTGAAAGTCATCGCCAGTCACTGTTCACAAGAGGATGATTGGTATTATTGAGAACATGATTTTGAGAAGTGAAAATAGTCAGAGTAACGTAATATAATGCCACCTACCAAGCCCCGTCATGGCCTCGATTAACTTCCATGTCATTTTTGCACCGGATCCCGGGTAACTGGCAGTAAAGGTGCTTTGAATTGGATTTTCCGGAACGGTTGCAGGATGAATGTTGCATGTTCCATAGTTGTGCGCCTCTATTTTCTTATCTGCCACTTTGATCTCTTTGATGATGGTGGAAGCTATGTTTTTCTCATACATACTTTGAGGCTTCGTATCTTCATGAGTGCTTTCTAGAGATAAATTCATTGAAAACAACACAAGAATCGCAAAACACACAATAGTGCAAGCTGCAGCTTTTTGCTGATTGGGCGCGATGATCGACTTGAATCGTTTTCGATTTATCCGATGAAAGCGTTCGTTTGGATCCTGTACAAAAGAAGTTGAGAACTAAACTAAATAAGGAAGCTGGATCAGAGTCGTGTTACTTCTTACTTCTTACCATTCTTCTTTGCGATGTGCTTCGTACTGTACGGCGTGTGTTACTTCGAAAGTTTGATGTCATCGATGGTGCTTCGGAAGTGCGATTTAGGAAGGCGGCTACCCAGAACCATACTATCTATTTACAAGATAAGATGATGTTGGTGAAGGCCAAAAGATGATTGACCGTCATAATGACCCTGAACCCTGAATGACCCACCGCACATTTTCATTTCTGATATTTTTCGCAAATTTTCAAACCACAAAAGAAATTAAAGCTATGAACACATAAACACGCAGTAGGGGAAATCAACTTGATTATATCTTAGGCTTCCATAAGAAACTTCATGGTTGAAGCTTGGACCTGATCAATTATTTCTGGAAATGGAAACGAAACAGCAAGTTCAGGAACTTTCTCTCCTTTTTCCATCAATTGCGAGTTCGCAAGAGATGAGGCCTCCAGACGTTGTCTTTCAATCATATTTCGCTGTAATCATTGGTTAAAAGCATCAGGGTCATTGAAGATTGGAAATATAGACTTGAAAACTGTTCGATATAATATGACTTACCAGTGTCTCTCGATGACGTTGAATTTCCTCTGTCATTGCCTGACTGGCAAACTCAATCAATTGACTCTTAGTATGAGCTGTCGGACCATCATGAGATGAGATGGAATTAATAATTCTTTCGCCGCTCGAAATGATGGCGCTTCTTAGGCGCTCGTGTGATGCTCTGTGATGCATTACTAGTACTCTCCTCGCCTCAAAGTGAGATTGGTTCAAATTAATGCGTGTTGCATCAAAAACAGTGCCCGTATTCTTATAATATGGAACAGTGATGGCTAGCCTCACTGCAACAGAAGGCAGGTTAGTCATTCGTGAAAATTTTGGACGCTTCCGCTTGTCGCATGTTGCTAAATACTGTTCCATCTCCTCTTGTGATTTCCCTGATAGCCCTCGGAAGTCGGTAGATGGGTTATGTATTTTGAAGCCAGAAGTACTTTTGCCCATCTTTCTTAAATTTGAAAGAGCAAACGCAATATCAACTGGAAGGAAATGCAGTGGGCGCTTAGTTGTGTGGTTTTCATTTGTCCAACTTTCAATTTAAAGTTCAAAACTTACCTTCTTGCAATGATCTCTTTTTCCTTGGTATTGAAATCTGCCGTATTGACTTTTCACTTTTTTGCGGTTCCTTACTTTTCATTGGAATTACAGGCTCTGGGATTTTTTTAACAGCTCTCTTCACTTGCTTGAATTGAACTTTCTTCGGTTTGCGTGTACTTGTTTTGGCCGCCTGCTTGATTGAACTGTGGCTTATTTTCTTGATTTCTTTGGGCTTGTTGAAAAATTTAGTGATGGACTTAGGATCATGGGTAACGGTAGCTGGAATTGATGCTGCTTTCTCTGTCTGCTGCTCTGGCGAAACAGCTACTCCTGTTGGCTTCGTATGTACTCTAGCTGACGTCTGATTAATAGGAGGCGATGAAATATCAGCTTTTTCATCGACTTGTCTACCAGCACCAGGAGATTCAACTTTCGAGATTTTATTTGACTGTTGGTGGAGACTCGGTCCCTCCGAGCTGGTAGATGCAACTGTATTCGTTTTCTTTGGCTCTGGACTGATTGGCAAGTGCATTTTTTTATTTTTCTTCGAACTGCTACTTGGAATTATATTATGTTTTGTTTCGGCCATGGGGGTCAGCATTGTCAAAGTTGACGGGTTCTCAACTGTTGGTGATTCAAGGGAGAGGGAAACTATTTTTTGGGCCTTTTCCATAGCACATGGAGAAGAGTTGTGAGTGATTATTGATTTGTGCATGATCTCCATTGCAGGCTGTCTACTCGTTATAGATTTGACTTCTTTTGCAAGCTTAGGTACCTTCGTAGATTTGACTTCTTTTGCAAGCTTAGTTCTTTTTGCACATTTGGTAACTGGGACAGGGACAGTTGCATCCAATGGGGCTAACGGCTTCATCTCCTTGTTAGCGTGAGGCAGCTCAATAGGAAGCTTCGCAGTGGATTTTGATTTCTTCTTGAGACGGATGTTTTTTTTCTTGCTCCGGAGCTCTGTAAATCCTGTTCTGGCACTACAGCCCATTGAACTTCCCTCAACGTTTTCTGACAGGAATTTCAACGTGATTGTACCACGACTCTTGTTCTCTTCGTAAGATGATATTGAAAGCACGGTACTACCTCTGGAGATACTAGTAACGCAGATTTTACGATCAATTTGGTTCGAACTTGGGAGTGTAAGCGGTGTTAGAGATGACCGATTTCCTTCCTGGCAGTAGTGTACCAACGTTTGCTGTAAATGTGTTAAAAAAGAATGGAATGTAAGAAATGATCTTGATTGATTACGATCAGATGTCATTGCTGTAGTACTCACGTCAGAAAGCTCAAGGAGTACGTGGTGAGCATCTTTATCCAACCCTGAGACTCGCACAACTGATTTTAAATCACCACGTTGCTGCCTACCACCCCGAGCTGATCTTCTACCGAATGAAGAGTTTTCGACGACTCCGTTAGCGTTAGGAAGGGCGAGCTCAGTATGATTAAATTGAGATTGGATATCTTCAACGTCAAGAAACATGACACCCATTTTATTGTACATGCTATCACCACCAGAAAAAACATAGGATCCGCATACGCTTAGCGCATTTTCTGTTGACATTACATCAATGTACGGAGGGCGCTTCGGTCTATCCTCACATGTTTCGTTCTCCGCCTTTTCTACAAGTTGCTTGATAACGCTGCGACCCTTTGCCTGCGGATTTGTGTCTCCACGCTCTTCGTAGGATAGATCCCAAATACGGAGTTTCTGATCATCGCTCTTGCTGATACCTTGGAGAAGATCATTGGAGTCGCGACGAAACTTCAAGTAGGTGATTGTATTTCCATTTGAGGGTGTATCGTAAAGACACTGCCACGAGGCTTCTATCATTTCTCCTTGTGGCGGAATAAACGACCAAATATGCATATTCTAAAAAAGCTTGGAGGGTCAGAAATGCTACAGTATAAATTGCTTAGTCAAAATGCGCAGCGATTCTCTTACCTTGATACCCTTTCCAGTAAATAACCTATATTCTACCCTGGATGTATTCTTCAGACGAATGCACGCTCCAAATCCCTTAAATTTCGCATCAGAGTGACGATGGACTTTGATCAGATCTAAGATATCCGTCTTCAGACCTTGCTCATTCCTATCATCATCAAGATAGACATCATGATATTTTTCAAGTAGACTCAAATCTACAGCGACGAGTTCAGTGGAACCACGAAGGACTCCTCCAAACGCATATTTACCATCCTCGCAACAACTCACATCCATGAGAAGAGATGTGATAACACCCCTGGCAAGAATCTGACATGCAACAGCTCCGTAATTTTGGAATGATTTTGATGCCACCATACGCTGTTTGGCACGATGGGCAGTATGTTTCGAGGAAGAGTCCTCATCCCCGTCAGAATCCGAATCAAATAAGTTGTTCATTTCAGATTGGATGGGATCGTTGCCAAGACTGCTGTTTTTGGAATCAGAAGCAGGCTGCCATAGACGTCCAGTAGTATCAAAAAGACGAAGTGTTCCATCTGTGAATCCAGCAATAACTGTTCTGCCACTTGGGGAAAGAGTGAGCGAGGTACATTCTTCGTTGATTGGGAATGAGATCTTACTTGGTTTGGAATATTTTTTAGAAGAATCGATAGCGGAGGTCGACTTGCTATGTTTCTTGATGGATATTTTGAGCCTTTTCTTGTATGGCTTTTGTATCACCATGGATTCGTTGGAAGTATCGTGAAGAGAAGGCTGATGCAGTGAAGGCAATTCTGCCACGATTTGTTTTTTCTCTATATTCAAATTTGCTTCATTCTCCACTGCAAGTTTGCGAAGAAGCTTCTCTCTCTTCCTTTTTTTCTTGTGGATCAATCTCATTCTTTTCTCGTGCTGATCATATTTCTCCTGTTGTTGGACAATGGTGAGAACTGATGGTACCACCATTGTATGGTGCACAGAAGTGCCAGATGGAATTTTTGTGGTTGGGGCTACGCTGGCCAGATGATCTCCAGTCCGAAGACCCTCATCGTTGAATGACATAGTAGTGTGGGTACCTGGTCAGTGTTGAAGCGTCAGTGATGAAGTTCGCAAACGAGGAGGTTCCGGGATAGTGACACGGAAGTGAATGCGGGATTTGAAATTGGTCGTATCACTGCTATTACTGCGAAAAGAGTGGTGTGTAGGAAAGGCGTGAGAGGGAGGCAGCGCTGTAAAAGTGGACAACTTTTGTGAGGGGTTGGAATTTTTCATTTTGGGGAAGGATTTCAGATTACGTAGAAACTGTCGTAGGAAATAGCAGAAAGATTTTGAAAGTAGCGCAGGGAGGAATTTTCTACCCTCCGCGCTGCTTTTTGAAAACAGATCTTTTTCGTTTGGCTGCAGGTGGCTGGTGGGCTGGTGGCTGGTTGGTGGCGCTCGTAGAAATGCTCTGTGATGATGATTGATGATGATTGATGATGATTGATGATGATTGATGATGATTGATGATATGATGATTCTTGCTCTTCTCCTTGCGTCACCCGAACTTTTTGTGCATGGCTTCATTGCTTTCCGGCCAACGAGTACCACTATTTGTGCTTCACGAAAGACTCACGCAAAGTTGGATGGGCACCACCAATGAAAAATAAAGAGGCGCAAAGGAATAGCAATAAATTGGCTGGAGCTAAGCGAAGAAATATTCTCAATACTATTGCACGGATTACGGCGAATTCTCCTCCCCAATAATTACTTTTAATATTCTCGAGAATCCTGTACCTTCTATCCAAACTGTTGTAGAATTGTCAAAGGGTTTTATCTGATATGACGATGAATAAAAATGGCTCTTCCTCATTAGCTGATACAGCAACGGAGAGGCCACCGAAAAGGGGTTTCCTACACCAATGATAGTTTCAATGATTATTATTAAAATTGAAAATGTTACAATAGGATGTACGAGTTCCAGTTAATACTTCGTTTTGCTATGTGTCTTATCAAAAGCTATTGGTCATCTCTTCTTCTGAATTAACCACAAGGAAATAATAGGCATTGGTACTCACTACAATAAGAAGAAGTGCGCAATCTCTTCCTTCATCAGCAGTTGAAATCATCCTTTCAGATACCAATGAGAAACAATGTCTGACGCAACCTTCTACTTTTCCATAGACACGGAAAAATCATGTGATAGCTTCAAGAATGAATATTCGTATGCACTGAGGTCAGGGACCTGAGTATTGTGTTCCTTTGAAAATGTAACATATCCAGCAACTTTCATGGAATCAAAGAATTTTGAAGTAGCTCCGGAACCGGCATTTTTTACAAAACCATGAACCTCAATAAGGATTTGCTGCAAAATTGGTAAAGAGTCATCAATCCAATCAACTTGTGTATCGTATTCACATCCTTCGCAATCGATCTTGAAAATATCGATGGCTGGTAGGTGCAAATGACCAAGATCCTTGAGAGTTTGTTTGAGGGATTTGAAGACCAAACCTTTGGTATCTACAAAATTTTCACGTGCAATTCCCCATTTGTGATAGTGCATGTTCATATTTTTTGGCATGCCTCCTCCGTAGTCGCCCATGTCAAAAATATGTATTTCGCAAATATCTTTGCCCAGAAGATTTTGCAACCCTTCTTCGAATGAAAAATCGCCGCATGATCCAACACTGTAGATGACACAGCCGGGTGTAAGAGGGTCCCTTTTCTTTCTTTCCTGTGATACCTCAATTAAACGATGAGGATCACAAATCTAGAAGTGAATTGAATATAACAGTTAGAGTTGACCTGCAACCTGCAATCGAGGAAATTTTGATATGAGCAGTGATAATGGCGAAGATTTTGTACATACCCACTTTGGACCATCACCATTCCCATTCCCTCCAACCCTCTTTTTAAACATGCATCCAAAATCAGGTTCATAATGAGATTGAAACCAAGCAGTAGGTGTGCTTGATTTTTCATCTGCATTGCGCTGTCCACGAACATCGGTATATATCGATGGGTTGTCATTTGTTAGATGCCTGACATTCTTTGAGGAAATCTCTCTGAGACGGTTCCAATTGTCCGTTGTTATATCCTTGAAAAATCCGTAGGACTGATTGTTGGCCAACGTATAAATGTCACTCTGTAACTCGACTGTTGGGGGGGTCATGGTCATCATTACTAAACAAAGGAGCATGGTGATAAAGATCACAACAAAGAGTTCTTTAATTCTATTCCTCCTCGAGCTGGTATTACTACGACTGCTGATGTTTTCGTTCATCATGGGATTGGGTGTCTTTCCGCGATTCCTCATATTTGCCACAATTGTCAATCAGCTAGGTAAACTTGTATCTGCTTGCCACTGTTGTTGTCAGTAGTGGAGAACAGAGACGAGTAATAAGTAATATCGTAATGCGAGGCATTTATTTTATCTACGATAGGAGATCTCGTAGGTACCTATCGACTATCGAGTGAGCGTTTCTGACCCAAGTGCCTAAAAGCACAAATTAACGGTCGCTAAAGGACAGACATCATTGAAAATGCTGAATGCCTAAATACCTTATCCCTAAAGTATCGGGATTGTGATAGGTCTCAAAACAATCAAACTCCAAACTCCAATGAGAGTAGCAACGGCTAGTTTCTCCCATAAAACTAATAACTAAATAACTAATAACTAATAACACTCGTTGAGCACTCGTTATCTAATTAGTAATTAGTATTGGACTTCAACAGTTATTAGTTACTTCTTAACCCTTAAGAACATACAGCATAACGCCCACAGAAGACGCACATTGCCGTAGCGAAAGAACCACAGTGTCAAGAGAAGAGAAGAGAAGGAAGTCTACGATGACTTCACCCCAGAAGATATCACCTCCATGTTCACTGTCGTGTCCAAGGAAGACATACCACGCATCTCCACTGTTTGATTAACAAGACTGAATCACGAATTTGCATGTTTTATGTGCGCCACCGCCACCACTCGCACGCATGTATCCAAAACAGTGTGTGGCTACATTTCAACACAATTAAGAAAACATATTTGAAAGTCCATACTATTTTTTAAACCGGGCCGCCGCAGCAGCACCCGTGAGCTCACGTTGATGTCTTTTTCCACAATCGGTAGAGCAGTAAGAAAAATCAAGTCTGGCAAACATTTGGGACTTGCGTTGCACACCTGCAAACAAAAATCGCAAGGGTGCTCACCTGCTCGAGATTTTTTTGTTTTAGATAGCCCGGCACGTGCGCGCCTTGACTCTTCTTCTTTTCTCTGTTTCACTTCCTCGTCTTCTTTAGCCTTCAATTCTGTTTCCATTCCTGCTTGTTCCTGAACTTTGTGTTCCTTCTGTCTGTGTTTCCTCTTTTTCTCCGCAGCTTTTAACTTTTTGCGCTGTATTTCTTCTTCTGATAGCGGCGGCCCGACCTTGGCTTTCTCTGTCCATTTCCATGCTTCTTCTCCGATCTCAGCACGTGCTTTGCGGAATGCGTTGCGAATAGGTTCTGTTGATGCTAAGAAGTATGGAGGTCTTTTACGAGAGTCAAGAATACAAGGATTTGCATGGCTGTCTACCAAAAGTCTATACACAGTCGCTTCCATTCGCAGAATTCTTCGATTCTGCTGCTAAGTGTAATGCTGTCATTTCTTCTGGTCCGGCACGCATATCAATATTATCAATTTCAGATTCGATGGATAATAAAAATATGAGCTCTTCCAAATTGCATTCTTTTGCAGCTTTATGCAGTGACGTGAAAGCTGTATACTCGACTTCTATTTTTCTAGGTGGTGCTTCCTTCTTCTTCAGATGGTCTTCCTCCATTTTCTTTTCACTAATTTGTTCCAACCTTTGGCCATCTGTTGTTTGCTGTTGTTCAATGAGTTGCAAGTCCAGCCGTTGCAATGTACAGGTTGTAAGGATCTCATAGACTGCACAGGAACCTTCATGAGATGGTCTGCCGTAATCAAGGGGGATCCCCATCACATCCGGACTTTTTTTATGGAACATACAATTTCCTTCTAATCCGCCTAGAATCTTATGAGCGTCCTCCCAGAATCCCTTTTGGAGCGTTTTACTAATTGATACAAAGTAAAAAGCGCATTCACCCAGCAGCCCTTTCCATTCTCTCAACGTTGAGGCTACATCTTGACGCAGTTGCACTTCGCCAGCCCTACGGAGCTGGCTTCCCATGGACTTTGCTTTTCCTTTCGAGTTATCATTAGAAGATTGTGCTCCACCCTGCCCTTTCCTTGTAGTATATCGTGAAGAGGTGGTATGGCTGATACATTTGTCTTAGTGGAATATTACAGCTGCAAATTTTCCAGATTGAAGAGTCAAGATTAGGATAAGATTTTTATCGCTGCCCTTTGAAATTGGTTTATTCAGACTTTTGAAGAGCTGATATAATTTATTTATCGGAGATAGTTTGTTCTCATCAACGATGTATCCGTTTTCTTCCTCGTCCTCTGGAGGCCGCAACACTGCTGATATTTTTAGAGTTAATGCAGTCTTCAATTCCTGCTGCACATTAATAGTAATTGATGCCGTTGGGGGCATCCCCATTTGTTTGACCAGTTCCTCCTTTGTCTTCTTCTTACTTTAACTTTTTTAATGCTAACTACTGATGCCTTCGATGTGATGGTGCTACTAGAAGAAAAACTTTGTTTGTGTGCGACTGTAGATAGTTGTTAGTAGTAGGTAGGTAGTAGCCACATCCACAGCCACGGCCACAGTACCACCAAATGAGGGAACAGTAGATTCGCTGTCACTACAGGCACTCTCATCATCCTCACCACTATCAGAATAGTATGCTTTACCTCTTACTCCCATGGAGATATCGTTGTTGAGTTTGTTTTGAATTGACACCGACGTATTATTATTCTCTGCTTTCTGTTAACCTACCGCTCGCTCTCGTCGGTCGTCGGAGCCATCAAGTCCAATTTCCATCAATCTCTGATACCTTTTTCTCAGAGAGAAATTGTGGGGATTCCGCATCACTTTATGGACGAATATGGATCCTGCCATCGACGCAAAGACTTCTTCCTCTGGTTCAATGTTCACGCCACCTTTATCTGCTCTACCTCCATCATTGAAATGCGTGAGAAAAACATTATTGTCTGACCCCACAAGCTCATCCTCATTCATGGTATTGATTGAGGTAGCAGATTCTATTCCTTCCGTAGACAGTGATAGGTCTTCGTCATCCTCGACAGTACTTCTGATTTCATCAACATCACCATCCCCTGATTCTACAATATTTGCATGAAGAGCTTCTTCTGCCAGCGGCCAGCGGTATCATTATATTCTCTTCTGGCTCACAATTCACTTCCCCTTCATCTGCACCTCCATCATTGGATTAATGCCTGATCCCACAAGCTTATCCTCAGTCATGGTATTGATTGAGGTAGCGGCTTCTATTTCTTCAGTTGGCAGCAATAGATCTACTTCATCCTCGACGGTGCTTCTGATTTCATCAATATCACCATCCCCTGATTCTACAATATTTGCAAAAAGATCTCCATCAGCCAGCGGTATCATTATATTCTCTTCTGGCTCACAATTCACTTTCCCTTCATCAGCACCTTCATCATTAGATTAATGCCTGATCCCACAAGCTCACTCAGTCATAGTATTGATTGAGGTAGCAGAAGGTAGCAGATTCATTTTCTTCCTTTGGCGGCACCAATAGATCTTCGTCATCCTCGACGGTACTTCTGATTTCATCAATATCACCATCCCCTCTTCTGCATTGCTTGTATGGATAACTACTGTCGTCAAAATAAGGACGTCCTCCTTCGTCTCGACTTTTACTTCCCCGACATCTGCACCTCCATCACCAGTATTTATAAAATTATTATTAACACCTTGCCCCACAAGGTCGTCCTCGTTCGTGGTATTGATTGGACTCGCAGCTTCTATAACTTCCGTAGCCAGCAAAAGATCTTTTTCGTCCTTGATAGTGATGCTGACATCATCACCACCGTCGCCTAATTCTGCAAGATTTCGATGGAGAGCTTCCTTTTTGATGAAAGGGCATCTGCTGTCTCGACATTCACTTCCCCTTTATATGCACCTATATCATCATTAGGATGTGTGCCCCGTCGTTATTAATGACTGATCCCACAAGCTCATCCTCATTCATGGTATTGATTGGGGTAGCAGCTACTATCTCTTCCGTAGACACCAATAGATCTTATTCATTCTCGACAGTGCTTCTGACTTCATTACCATCGCCACCGTCCCCTAATTCTGTATTCTTTGCATGATGAGCTACTGTTGTTGATGTAAGGATATCCACTTTTGGCTCAACATTTCCTTCCCCTTCATCTGCACCTCCATCATCAGTACGCATGAAATCATTATCATTATTAATGCCTGACCCCACAAGCTAATTCTCATTGATATCATTGATAATGGTAGGACATTATGATTTGCCACCAATAATCCTATGATCATGCCCTTTCGAGTCGCTGCTTGAATCGTCAGATACGGAAAATCCATCACCACTGTCCCTTGATTCGAAACTGTTAGCATGAAGTGCTTCTGCCGGTGGTTATAGGACATCTTCCTCTGACTCGACGTTCGCGTCACCTCCATCTACACCTACATCACCAGTTTGCGTAAAATCATTATAAATGCCTGATGCTAAATGCTCATCCACATTCATAGTATTCCTATCTTATTTCTTCTATAGCAGACAATAGGTATTCTTCATCCTCGCCAGTGCTTTTAACATCTTCTTCTTCCATATATTCGTCGACATCATTATCTGCCATTGATCCCTCTCCAATCATCACATGATCAATTTCATCAGGAATTCGTCGGGTACAGAGGATCCATCACCAGCGTCCCCTGATTCTACGTTGTTTGCATGAAGAGCTTCTTCCATTGATGCAAGGACGTCCATCTCTAGCTCGGTGTTAACATTACCTACATCTGCACCTACATCACCAGTACGCATGAATTCATTATCATTATTAATGCCTAATTCCACAAGGTCATCCTCATTCCTGGTATTGATAGTGGCTCTTTCTCCCGTAGGCGGCAATATATCATTTCTGTCTTCAGCAGTGCTTTTAATTTTCTGTTTTAGCTTCGTAAAGGTGAGCATTTCCTTTTTCATCAGATTTAATTTCGTCTTTAGTTGATTTGTGTAAGCTGTCTCCTTCATGCTGCACTAATGTTTCATATTTTTTTAATTAAAACTTTAAATTAAGTAGATCGTTTGCTTCGATTCGTAGGCTTCAATCTGTAGTCGCTCTCTGGCTTCAGAGTAAACGATGCGTCAGCTCCAACACGGAGACGCTCCTTTTCTTCTTCTCGAATTCTTAAGGCATCTCTCTCCACTTCTAATCTTGCTGAGCTTGGTATCAGTGAACAGATTGTCTTCTACTTACTTCGCATTTTTTTCAACATCATGGTGAAACGAGATTTTCTTTCTCTTCGAAAGTAGCAATGTCTCTAAGAAGTATTGTAGTGTGGTTATTTTTATCACCTGTCGATGCTTTGAGCCTAGTAGCTTCTTCTTCCGCTTTCCTACAGAGGCGTTCTACCTCCTCTCTTATAATTTTAGCCATTTCGTTGAAAGGCACTTCATCTAGACTGTCTACTTGTGCCTTTTTATTACTATCGGCCCTCCTGATTCTGTACTTTCGTCCGTGAATTTTATACCTCTGTCGGTCTTACTATTGCTTGTATCCACCTCTAGTGGAGTTGAGATAGACAGTTCAGTGCAATCGTCGTCGTGATATTCCATGCCAAAAGACACATCGGAATCATCGTCTTCCAATTCCAGGCTCAAAATTCCTAATTTTTATGGGCCTTGTGTATTTCTTTGGCCTTTGGAGGAGTACATTTCATTTGCTCCATTTCGTTGGCATCGTAAATCGTAAGATTCCCTACCAAGAGGCTGAGCGCGCCTCTGTTCCATCCTCAGGCTATACAGTTCCAGCAAGTGTTGTATGCGAATGCTCCAATTTTTCATTCGCAAAAATGTTCAAATTCCTACTCCTCGCTTCATGGGAATTGTCACAAACAGGAAATAAGCTTACAACCAATAAGTTCAGCTCTTCCTCTTCTACTGCCCTTGTAAGGTCTGAAAGTGGTGCTGACAAAGAATTTACAATTTTATCCGCTTCGATACCATTAGGAAAAGATGCAGTGGTAGAGGATTCTTCCTTACTGGTGTCATCATATAACCATTATAAACTGTACAGTGATCCAGAATAGGTAATGAAGTTGGAGTTTTAGATGGTATGATAGTAGGTGATTTAAATGGAAATATCGAAGGATAAAACTTAATGTTGGCTTATCAGATGGACTAAGACTTGACATTAAATTTGGAGGATTCGACGAAGGCGAGAGTGATGAAATACAGGTTGGGCTCGATGAAGGCAAGGAGCCTAAACTCAAAATACTGGGAGTTACACTTTGTGAATCTTCGCAGCTTCCGCATGCTCTTGGGCAAACTTCTTGCAGATTCGAAAAAGTGCATCGTAGCGACGCATTGTCTTCGGTCCATTTGCAAAATACGTAATCATCTATTCCAGCTACAAACACTCTTTCTGGTGTATCGGCACATCCTGTGGGTGTATTAGTAATAAACACGGGTGGTCTTGTTGTCGAAGGATGGAGGCTTGGGCTACTAGAAGACTGATTAATAGTCGGCTTCGACGACGGAAATGGAGTAAAATCTGTCTCAGTTTCTCCATCTTGAGCATTGAACGCGCCTCCTTTTCACCTTGATCATGGCCACTGTTGGTGGTGTAGTTAGCTGGAGGGTTGTCGTCAAGGATTTGATGATCCATACTTAAATTTTTCTCAATACCTGATAGGTAACTTTGTTCGCCACCCGGAAAGAAGGTATCTTTCTCGTCGATCATTCTACACATTGTCTGCGAAACTATCACTGCAGCTCTGTGTTCACGGGAAAAGAAATGATGGCAAGTTGTATATTTGTGCATTGCCATAAAAATGATCATTTTGTCAAGGTCAATAGTATAGAAGATGACCACTTGATGCTATTCCAAATCTACTGGATACGACCTACGTGTTATTCTATTGTACATGCCTTGATCTTTGGCACCTGCCTCCAGTTAAAATCATTATCGAGGGGAAATTTTCCACTCCTGCATCGACAGAGACTCTCATTCTCTTCATTATGTTACCATCCCCAGCGCATTACAGCCAGGATAGAATTTCTGGCTTATGTTGTTCAAATGCTCATTCTCAACTTCCACTGTAAGATAGGTGCATGCGATGATTCCATCATGGCCATATCCATGTCCTATTTGATGCCATACATTATTAATGAGATAGTGATGGTGCTGTGGATGCTACTATATAGCAGATCTTACAAGGATATACATAATGTGATATCGAAGGGTGAAGGTTTTGGCTTGAAGAAAGTTTGAAATGGGCGTCAAAGCAAGTTGAGAATTCGCATTATCTAGATTTTAGCTTTATGAGTGTGTACCCTCTCTTCGTCTTGATTCTCAGTGATCGTAATCTAGCATGATATCTCTCCCTTTTTGATTGCCGCACGACCTTAGGGTCTGTGTGTGTATCTGTATTATTTTTCATGTTTTAGATACGGTTGAGGGCTTGGTGCTAATAAATAATAATAAGAAGAAACAATGATTTCCAAGAAGAAACAATGATTTACTAAGTATTAACTCGGTCACCGGTGCGGCTTTAAACTGCTACTTTGTTGCTTGTGGTCCTGACCACAAGAACTGTATACAACTGTGTCCCACCCGAAGGCAGGAGACTAAAGTAAAACCCAATTCTAACTAGCTATCATCGTCATTTCTTGTCTATACTGAAAAATAGTTCTCGAAATTTCGTGCTGTGCGTGAACGATTCCCAATATCTTCATATCCCCGTAATGGTGCTAATAAATATAAAGTATGATGGTTCACCTCTTGGAGAAGAATTAATGATCGTAAAGAAGGCACAGAGTAAACGGGGGTCAGTTTGGAAAGGACACAACGTAGGGTTACTAGCTGAACCACTCTGGTGCTACAAGTACATATAACGAAATTAGTAATTATCATGCAAGCCAAGCAAATTCTAGATTATGATATTTGATGTGTTTAATACTTCATAATCTTGAATGTTCTTTAACTAGAAATGGCTTCCTTTTCCTCTTTCGACTCAGTTACTGGAGCTTTTGCGAACATGGTCGTATAAGGATCATACTCCTGTCCCTCTACGGCAATCTTATTGTAATGTTCCTGGAGAGTCATGGTTCCATATTTTTCACTAGGATCAGTTGTTAGCATATCCTCTACTGCGTAGTACTTCCCAATACGTCCAGTCTCTGCAGCATTCTCCAACTTCTCAGAATTAAAGGTATCTGCAGCCCATTGAAGAGAATCAATAATCACATCAAATAGCCAAAGTGGAGCGTAAAAGAAATTAGGCTCCTTTCCTACAGCCTTGTAAAGCATCTCTCCCTGTGTTTGCATAGTCAAGGGCTCGTCGGGGCCACCTAAGTTGAGAATCTTGTTTTCTCTAGATTTGTCAGTGATGCAGTCGATCAAATACGTAGCAAGGTCCGCCTCGCTGATAGGGTTGCATCTGGTAACCTATATAGCCGCGCCGAAAATCAAATGGCATTAGTGTTGATGTTTTGAAGATGAAAAAAAGAGATTTTGCTGAAGGAACGCAATGCAAATATAATTGGTACTCACCTTACCATCCCCAAACATGACAAAAGGAGCGCCAGATTGGATCACTTCGAGCTGACCACTGACACTCTTGAAGAACGCCGTCGGACGTACAGCACTCCACGTCATATCATTTTGATCCTGCAGGGCAGCCTCAAACTTAAGTTTAGCCTGCTGAAATTGCAACCAGGGATTCTTACAGCAATATGCGGAAAGAAGTACAAAATGTCTTGCCTTGACAGATTCATCACGTCCTGCATCAAGGCAGTTGAGTGTAGCCTGGTAATCGATTTTGTATGCATCCTTCTTGATTCCAGATCTGGAAGCGAGACATGATATGATTGCTTCGATACCATTGTTTTCAGTAGCAATCTCAGCCAGAGTCTAACGAGTTCATAAGGGTGTCGATTTGAGCAAAATGGATGACAAAATGGTTTCTTTTCCATAGTGTAATATCGTACATAAACCACGTTGGCCATATTCATATTCATATTCATGTACTGTTCATGAAGTTTTGGAATATCACTCACCTTGGTCAAAGCTTCAGTATCACAAACATCACACTGAACAACCTTCGCCCCCTCATAAAATTGTCCATAAATGGCTTGTCCCTGAGCATTTTCAATTTTCTCAAGATCCCTCACCAAGGCAATAGTATTGTATCCCTGCCTGACGCTCTCACGAACAGTAGATTTTCCAATGTATCCACTTGCCCCAGCGATAACATTGGTCTTGGTCGATTTACTGTCGCCTTTGCTTGCAGTTTTGGGTGCAGCAGCTCCCCCAAAGAAGCTACTGAAGTCTGGAAGGTTGAATGCCTGTACAGCAGTGATCGGCAGCTGCTCCCTGGTGACAGACTTTACTGGTGCAAATGATTCAACGGAGGAAAGCAGAAGGCCTGCCACCAACCCGGTTAAAATAAAACGGACGCTTTCCATCTTTCAACAATTTTGATGCAACTTGTAACTAGCGGGTTCGAGGTAAGAGTAGTTCCACAACTGAAAGCAATGAAAGTGTGAAAAACTTGGAAGCATTTGATGGGTGATGAGGGGTGAGGGGTGAGGGGAGAGAAACACAAAAACATCCAACATCATACACACATCTCTCACAGGTTCAACTTGGAAATCTCCGTTTGTCGTGATAGTAACCTTTTCGGATCCAAGGGTATTTGTTGAACGATGAACATGATGACACCCCAGACATCAAACGGCATCTAGGTCCAAACGGGATAAATGAGAAAAATCGACGTGGCGACCTCTTATTTTCAGAAATTCTCGAGCCTCTTGACCTTT
>Ga0306864_1000519_pt1 | contig 17810 bp, 18 predicted proteins | sample AntRauTorckE5430_FD_190448 | JGI IMG/M metagenome (GOLD analysis project Ga0306864, IMG submission 190448) | Saline lake microbial communities from Rauer Islands, Antarctica - Metagenome Torckler E5 #430 (v2) (version 2) | ecosystem: Environmental > Aquatic > Non-marine Saline and Alkaline >...
AACGATCTGTCACTACATCTTATCAACGGAATTCAATGCTCTCATGCTTCTGTAGATTCTGTCTTGGAAGAAGGAGTTGAAATCATTGCTTGTCCAAGAAATGAAGATGAATCTATTGAGATATATCCAAGTAGTGTTGGAACAGAAGTAGAAAGCAGTGATGATGATCCCTCTTGCATCTCAAAGAGTCTGTCTTCTCTTTATAAGTCGTCAGATTGTGTGTTCGTATCATTTTGTAGATAAAAAAAATTGATTAAAGCTCATAACATTTTTGAATTATAGGATAGATGAAATAGGATGGAGGTCTCAGCGAGAAAGCTGCTGTTTACTCTTTGTGACCAAGACATTGAGAAATCTTGACAAAATTGTGAAGATCTTTCATTAATGCCATCTATTTGAGATCTTCTTTTTGGGATCTACTGCTAGCTAGAACGAAACTTGTTCTCTTATCATTTGTTCATTGCATTTCATTATTCTCAGGTGATGTTACATGTACCTCGACGATACCACTAGTTGAGCACTTCCGATGCCTATAATCACTCTGATTGGTATTCCTATGGTTACAATACTTGACGCATGCTATGTCATATGTCAAGCAAGTGCGTTTTGGCAGGGACTAAATCAAGTTATAGCACTAGAAATTCAACCGACAGCAGCCGCGGGTTCGAGATATATTTTATCTACACCCTTTAGTCTCTCGGCCAGAGTAACCACGAACACCTTTGCAAAAGCGAAGACGAGCCTAGTCGTAGCCATGAGACCTTTCCATCGAAGAAGACAGCACTTTACATGGTGAGTGATCAAATGGCGCTTGACACGCTTGTTCCACCGTGATTGACGTTTTCTCAATTGAATAAGCTCATCAGAAACAGGACGTATGTTCTCTATGATGCCAGATTGCATTTCCGGATTGTATCCCTGCAACTCCTTAGGTGCTTTCTTCCTGAACAGACGATTCGATAATTGCGTGGCCGCCATTTGCAAGAGAGGTCTTCCATCATGGGAAGACAGCCTTGTAACAAAGTCTGTGCTATCAAGATCCTTCAATACCCTTCGAAGTGCCTTACCATCTGATGACCCCAAAAGTGTTCCCACCGCATCTCCCATTGCCGCTTTCTTTGCTGCTTTTCTTTCCGCTTCGTTGGATTCGGTCTCGGAGATATCCGCAGCTACTGGTGCGTCGTTTGTATCTTTGTTCATATTCACGAGATCCAAGAGCCGTTGCCACTGTATTTTATTGTCCTCGGTAAGTAGCGTCGTTCGAAAGACATCGATACCCTTTTGTGTCGATGGCGATAAGGATCGTCGTACAGCCCATGGCATGGCCATTTCGTAAATATTGAATTCTGGGTCAACGGATTGTGCGATTCCTTCCAGCGTCAGAAATGTTCGACACAAGAGAATCACGTAAGGCGGTGTGAAGACAAGCCACCTTGGTGATATCTCCTTATTCAGAACTGTGGCAAGGGCGCCAAATTGTGACACGCCGCCTTCCGTATTACGCATAGCTGCTTCTAATTCTTCGGCCAATTGTGGAAGTCCATAATTGGGATCAACGCGCCAAACATCGTCAAGTCCCATTCGATGCTGCACGGGGTAGGTCACAAAATCTACATCCACAAAGGCTTCCGTCACAGCAACGAAATTTTCCGAGAGAGTACCTTGGATCCCTCTTGCAAATCCCTCCATCACGTCAACACTCACATCCGACATGAGACCAAAATCCAAAAAGACGATACGACCATCATCGTGTAGCATCAAGTTTCCCTCATGCGGGTCAGCATGTACATAGCCTGTCAAACAAATGCTAGCAGTGCACGCTTCTACAGCCATCCGTGTCATCGCCAATCCTTCTTGTTTATTCAGTTTATCCAAGTGCCTCCCTGGTATCCATTTCGTCATGAGGATGCGACTTGTCGCCTGGACAACATCTGGAGTAGTAACGAATCCTATGAAATTCAAGGATTCCCTAAATTTGACAGAGTTCTCAGCTTCGATTCTATAATCTAGCTCCTTCTTAATGTCACGAGCTACACGATCAATGACTGTCCCCACCGTCACACCATTTCCCCGAATTTCAGCTTCTGTTTGACCAGCACTGCCATCTTTGTTAATTCTAGCGAAGCGAGATCGTATTTTTTCCAGAGTTGCCTTGAGTTGAAAGACAATACGAAAACATTGTACATCTTGGCACAAGCACGATAATGCATCTGGTCGTTGAACCTTCACTGCAACTTTAACACCATCATGCATGGTAGCTTTATACACTTGTCCCAATGATGCAGAAGCCACGGAATCTTTTGTCATCTCTGCAAACAATGGTGGACCATCTTGGTCCACATTTGAGTTATTAAAATATATCCCTGGGGCCAACGGACCTTTCCAATAGTCCAGCGATTCGTGCATGACGCTGTAGGCGAGATCGTTTTCGAAGGGTATATTCTTCGTTTGCAATCTCTTTAGTGCTCTCGCAGCCGAGGCCCCTACTAAATCAGGGCGTTGGGATAGCGTTTGACCAATTTTAACAGCGACGGGACCCAGGGATGCAACAGAAGCGCATAGTTTCATGGCTCTCTCGAGAGCGAGGTTATCCAATTCGTTCCTGCCATCAAGATTCGCAGGACCACCATCGGCGCAATAGGAATCCTCATCTGCCAGTTGTTCTCCCCCCTTGTTCCATTCTTCTCGAGCGTCGTAAAGAGTTCGCGTGACTTGGAATAATCGCTGGGAAATAACGGTGGGTCGCTCCTGGAAGAATGGCGCCACGTATTCTTCTTCGAGATTCGTCTTTCTCAATTCCTCAAAGTCCCGCCAAGGATCCAGGAGAGGAGAAGAAATCTTTTGAGGGGCATTTTCGTTTGCATGGTGGATCGTTTGGATTGTCGGCGGAGCAATGACTTTTCGTGTTTGCTCGCCAACTGCAATTGCTGAAGTGCGCGTGGCAATGAAACTAGATATAAAAAGGAACCACTGGATCCATCCTTTTATTATCATATTTACGTGGAGTTCTGTAAAATTGAACTCTTTTTCTTGTCGTGCGCCTTGTCGTGTCTTGTCGTGTCTTATCTCGAATTATGGTTAGTAAGGTTGAGGGTCGATGATGCATGATGATGCAGCAATTCTATAAACGTGGTGGGTGCCGTTTGCCGTTGAAGAGGAACACATAATTCTGGAAAGATCTGAAAAACGTGCATTCCACGATTCGGAAACAAAAGGAAAGGAAGGAAAGGAAAGATATCCTGTATCCGTATCCGTGTTAGTGCGATGAGAGATGGAAGGACTTTGCAGGAATTTGAGCAAAGCGGGACTGACACAACAGTGAGGTCACTCTATTTCTACCCAGTACATAACAACATAAAACTATCGAGAAGTGCTGTGAGCTGTGAGAAAATGCGTTTGATTGAAATTCTTCTTTCTTCTTGAAACATCAACAATCAGTATTCAGTATTCGTACAAGGCACATCGTGATAACGTCAGAACAAGGAAGAATCAAATGGAATCAAATGGTGATCAAGAGCTCTCAGAACCGCTCCTAGCTAAGGATGAAGAGGAACCCCTCGTTCGCTTTGAGGCAGAGCAAGAAAGAGAGACGCCCCCTGCTGAGACAGACATGAATCTCGGAATTCTTGACACAACTCCTACTACAGAATCTACTAGCAGAAGACAAGGAATACATGCAAATGATCAAGCCTTTGAGGAAGATCAAGCGCTTGAGGTCGATCAATTGTGGGAGAGAGGAGAGATGCAGCCGTCCAAGTTCCGTGATGCACCATTTGCTGTTATTTTTCTGTTCCTTTTTTTTGCTGTTGCAATCCACGGATCCATCTGCCTTTCATCGTGGCCTGGATTTCATTCTGTTCGAGAAACAATTTGTTATATATTTGACAACGCCACGGTCCTATGCTGTGGGATCTTTATCGCGTTATTTATTATAAATACAGCTCTTCTATCAGGATTTTGTACCTCGCAATCTAGAATTGAAAAGCTCATCACCTTTGGCATGTGGATGACAATTATCTCCTCCGTGGTTTCCGCCCCTTTTCTCTATCAACAAGGAATTTACCTCGCAGGGATAATGTCAACTTTATACGGTGCATGGGCAACGTGTTATTACTTTTCAGTGAGAAATCGAATTCCATTTGCGGCATCGAACGTAAAGTGTGGACTAGAAGCAGTCCGTCAAAATAGTGGAGTTTTTGTTGTCGGTGCTTTACTCACTTTGGTAACCGCCATTTGGGTCTTATTGTGGACCTCGTCGATGTATCATGTGGCTGGTAACAAGCATGTTTGCAGCGAAGATACAAATCCTGGTTCTGTTTGCTCGACCCAATATTCTCGACCAGGATGGATTCTCCCGTATGTATTACTACTATTCTGGACAGCACAAGTGTTACAATACTCCATTCATACTGTGGCAGCTGGAGTCACTGCATCATGGTATTTCACCCCTCAAGAAGCGTTCGGGTTCTGTTCTGTGGCAGTGAGGAGTTCTGTCCAGAGAAGTTTGACCACTAGCTTTGGCAGTATATGTCTTGGTGCGTTACTTGTTGCAGTAATACAGTTGTTGAAAGTGATTGTTGAAAGTTTGAGACGTAATCGGAGTGACAGGAATAACCATCGACAAGGTCCAGAGGATATTGTATTTTGCTGCCTTGATTGTATATTGAGATTGGCAGAGGGTATCCTGCAATACTTTAACAAATGGGTGAGTTTTGTTGCTTCTTCTTTTTAGAGACCTCTTGCATAATCCACCTCTAAAATACCTCTCGCCAACTTCACATTTCAGACGTTTGTTTATGTTGGCATTTATGGCTACAACTACTTGACAGCGGGGAAGAAGGTTATGTCCCTTTTTGAACGACGTGGGTGGTCTGCTATTACCGATGATTACTTGTGCTCAATTGCGGTTAATCTACTAGGACTTTTACTTCTGGTTTTCAGCGTTATATCAACAATGCTCGTCCTTTTTATTCTGGAGGAATGTTTGGAAATGATTTGGTTTGGAAGTATTGGCTTCAAGATTGAGTAAGTTCTCCGTGATCCTGCTCATCTTCTTGTTATTACTTGCGCTTGTCTATACTAACATTCTACAGCCGCATAATGATTGGTGTTGAAATTATATTTGTTTTGGTTGGAGTGGTTATAAGCATCATCAATAGTGCGGTTTGCACAATTATTGTGTGTTTTGCTGAAGCCCCAATTGAGCTTGATAGAAATCATGGCGCTTATAGCAGGGAGATGAAAGAAGCTTGGCACAAAGCTTTTCCCACGCTTCACTTTTGAAAGGACTCTACTAGTGACGGTTAGTGACAATGATGTACAATGAACCATTTATGTATTGCATAAATATAGCAATGATTACTTGCTTTCATGATCTTGCCTTTTGGTATTACTGTGGAATATTTGTCCTCAATGCGATGCAATGATATAACACTTCTTCTGCGGAACTGTTTCTGACTTCTTCTTATGATTACATGCATCCTGAATGGTGTTGTAACAACGAGAAAGATGTCTTTTTATACTACACTATACATTCAACTCCAATGGGATGAGGGCTCCCTTTGTGAGCCAATCCTTCTTAATCATGTTCCATATTCAAAACGCCCATCTTGCTTCCGGAAGTGTTCAGTTGAAATATTTATCTTCGTTTATAACACCACCATTCTTCAGTCTACGCATGATTATATACCCACAACACAATCTTTCTCCGCGGACCAATATCCAGTTTGATGTATGATTGTGATGAAAATATCGTGGTCGTGGTGCAAGAAATTGAGTCCAGGCTGCTAAGTGACGGACTAATAGAAGACTGATAAGATCGCAGGTTTAGTTATCTAGAAGGGGTAAGTTGAACAAGGATTCTAAACTGTTTGTTAATTGTAGAGCTGAATTGTCTTAAAGGGCGTCGGTTAATCTTCCGCCTACACGATGCCCTTCACTTTCTAATCATTGAATTAGGGATCATTTTGTGTTTGATTTTGTAAGGGATGACTGAGTAAGGTAATTATAGGCTGATGTAGGATAGAGTGTAGAGAAGATCTGGTCAGGGTCTGTGCTATGGTTATATAAACGATGAGCAAAGCTGCACCGCTATAATTGTGTGTCATGTCCGTCCGATATTGAATTCGTGTTATTAGAACGCACGAGTGGATGTTCGTTTATGAAATGGAAAAGGATATCACAGCACTGGATATTCACTTAAATATCGCCCCGAAGGTTAGGTTCTGGCGTTGGAGTGGGTTAGACTAGTGGTACAATACACGGTATCTTGTTTCGACTGATGTCTTCAACAGGTAGCAGGTTGAAGAGTTTCACTAACTTTTACTAGATTCAAACAAGATCATCGCAGTCCATGATATGAGGAGGTGCTTCACTTCCATTTTCAAGTCGAGAGGCATCGATAGACATGTGGTTATTTCAGGTTTCTAACAGTCTGCCTAATTCAGTTCTGTAGAAATCCTATACATTCTTACGACCTAGCATAATCCCTCCGTCTATAATTGATTCTGATAGATCGTAGAAATGACCCAGGTAGCTGAACTAATTTGTGTATAATAGAGAAAAAGGATCCATCACCAACTGAGATGTTCCTTGTTGGATAAATGATCAGGCCGCATAGTGATGGAGAAGATATGAGATGGGACATCACACATTGTAAGTACGGTTTAAATAGGGAAATCCTCTCAAAAAGATCGTTTCCTTGATGATGTAGCATCTGCTGGAGGGGCATGAAGTTCATATGCCTATCCCTCTATCTACTACCCCTTGATTCTACGGAGTAGCTTTACTTTGACAAAATGGGCCTTTCTTCCCATTACAAATATGGATACGGGTGGAGATGGTGAGTGAGATAGTCGCTGTGGAGCGAATTGATGCCATCCTTTGTTTGCCGACTAGACGTTACAAATCAATCCTAATAGAAGCAACTCTGGTGCGTGCAATCACTTGTAATTAGCGTCGAACCACCATTTGGCAACATCTTGGTTCCCTTCAAATTGATTGTACGCGAAGAATACCATTCTGTTGAAGAGGAATCAGTGAGATGAACCATTACGTGTGAGATGCTAAGGGATAAATAACTAAGTACGGTCGTTATATGCTATCAAAAGTAAATTCTGCTGAAAGGACTGATCTCTGGTGATTACAGTAACGGGTTAGGATTAGGGTTACTTGTTATCTTTCCATCCAAAGCCATCCAATTCCAGTCATCTCTGATCTTTGGAAGTGAAAGGAATCAAATGAACAAATTCGTTGGAGGCAATTCTTGCAAACAAATGCCAGCATCAGATGCAATCCATGTGTCATCTTTTCCACACATGCTATAAAACACTCATAAGGTTATGATACCATGCTTCCTCTTGTCATCTCCACAAGGTCGCCCATTATTGGTTGATTATCAGCATCGATTGTTCTACAACTAAAGGACTGTCCTGATTGGATAATGTCGCAGTCATAATTTTGGTAAGATTTTGCAAAAAGAAACAAGCCTTCTGATGAAGCGGAATAGAACTGAACACTCAAGCATTGATAATCCTCTCCCCGGCGGTGCAACTTGATGCCGTCACGGAGAGAAGTATATTATAACTGTTAAGAACTCAATTTTATTTTACTCAAGCATTGATAATCCTCTATTGAAAGTGATATGTTGATCACATGTTCAAGAGTATCATTGTCCAATGCAGCTTCCATTGCAACTTTCTGGAAATCTTGCTTGTTCGTCAGTATTGTATGTTGAGTGTTTTCTATGCTTCGTTTATCTGATAGAAACTTTCACAGAGGGTATTCATCTGTGTCAAAGGCAGGAACATTTTTTTGGTGCAACCTGTGGACTGTCAGCGAATGGAGCATTTAAATGTACATATAAACGGTTGAAGGTGGCAGCCCTTTGTCATCAAATGGGCAAACATGGCTTTTCATGGAACGGCAGCACATACCGTGCCGTGCTGTCCACATTTGAAATTTCATGGAACGGCAGCACATACCGTGCCGTGCTGTCCACATTTGAAACAATATTTATATGCTGGAAAATATGTTAAGCAGCAAGGTTGTCCAGAATCCGAGTAGAATCGTAGATGCAGCACATGACAGTTTTAAGGAGATAGACATCATTTGACTAGATATACATTGGTCGATTGTATCTAATCGAATTCATTGTCAAAGGTGAGGAGTCCTTAATTCTCAGCCATTTAATATTCCATGCAGTGATCAATACTGTAAGGAATACATAAAATAGACAACTTGGTTGAAACTGCTAAACACATTATGTTTGTTCGTATTTAATCTTTGACGTGCATCATCTATTGTCATGATTCATTCGCCTGCTCTATGGAACTTTGGAAAGAATGGAGGTGGATGGGGGCCTTGACTTTTGTGGAAATCAAGCACTGCCTATATGCTGCAGCTTGTGTAGATGGCTATCGCGACAGCCAAGGTAAACGTTGCCTCCATGAACAGTTGGGCTACAGAATATCTCTGCCCCAAAAGAGAGAGTATCGTGTACTTGCAATCCATTGGAACAGGAGACAGTGTGCACTCTCCCACTAGTGTCTGCAAATATAATATGGTCATTGATGGTCACTGGTGAAGACAAGATTGGCGAACTGACATCAACATTCCACACTACAGTACCATCTGAATCAATGCACCTCAATTTACCATCGTCTGTTCTCTGTATCGAGCCTCCATACTTCAACACCATCCTCCAGTTTAATAGAGCGAACGGATCCATCTACCCCACATAATGTTACTTGAGATTCACTATTCGGAGATAATGTTGGGGTGGAGTACACTGGAGTCCAGAGATCAATTGTCCACGAACTTTCAGCCAAAGATACACATGATACAGCTCCCTTCCATGCACAAGATGCAACGAGAGCAAACAAATTCCTTGTTGTATCAGCACTACCGTGAATAAGAATTGGATCAGCATGCACTGCTCCACCCAAGTCTTCTGTCACCTGAAGGACTCTGCCATTAGCAGCGTCAAGATAAGTAAGCGAACCATCGTAAGTTGCACAGAGAAGTCTTTTGGATAATTTCGATCCTGGATATATAAAGGCAGTCAATTTGTTCTTTATTTCTCCAACACATTTGTGTTCCCATGACGGTACTAGTGAAGTTCCTTTTAAGTGCAGAGCGTAAGCAGTACCTTTATGCTTGCGGTCTACTGAACTATAAGTTGGTATGAAAATCATTGTCTCGGTGTCAGTACAATCCGACTGGAGATAACTCAAATCTCCTTCAATTTTACCGGACACGAGCGATCTATGTAACACGTCTCCTGATATATCGTCAACACAAACTAGATCTCCTCTCTGTGAACCTGCAATCACTATGTTGACATCATCCCTTCTAATAACTAAAGGAGAAGAATCAACGCACATTAGCATCGGAACCTTCCATTTCTTCTGCAAACTTGTATTATCAAGGGTTGCAGAATCTTTAAACATTGTAGTGCTAGGAAGTGCTTCGAGATCCAATATATCGTCTGAAGCAGTAAATTTTGCTTTCTTTTTCTCGGGAGGTAAGTTGTCGCGACCATTTTTTATAATATCTATTACAAAGTCCATTGGTAATTGCATAATGTCGAGGGGAGTAACCATTTGATCATTAGAGAGCTGTATCCCCTTCCTCCGAAAATAAGAGAGGATAGAATGACAGGTATTAATTGCCATCATTGAGTCTCCTCCTAATTCTGCAAACGAGGCGAAAGGTCGCTTTCTGTCTTCGGACGTGCTCAAACTCAGAGTTGAACGGTAGACTGCGACTATAAACTCTGAGAGATGAAAGCAAGAAATGACGACGAAACGTTGTGAATTTTGTGATAGATGCTCTACTTGTCTCAATCCAGATTACATACCTTGAAAGGATTCACTACCATCTTTTAACGATTGATCCCATGTGCTACTTTGGGATACCATTTCGGTTATCGCTGTGCGGGCTAGGAAGGATCTATCAATCTTTCCAGCAGCTCCGTTTTTGGGAAGCGAAGATATTAGATGAATATGATGTGGAACCAAAGAGGAATGGTTATTTTGAAGGATCTCCGATCTTGATTCTATGATCAAGTCCTGAAATGAAATACCAGAACTTATCTTAACGCTCGATGCGTCAAGAATTGCTGCGTCTTCGCAACTTACGGGATGCAATAGAATATCTTCAATGGATGACGCGTCAATAAAAACGACACTCTTATTCGTATCATTTGCATCCTTGAGTAATATTGCAACTATACTTATACCAGGGTCATCACTGTGTCTGTGCAAGTTATTTGTCTTACAGACTTTCATGAAAGCTGTCAACATTGCTTGTTCTATTTCAGCCGAATGGATCATGACACCTGTTTGGCACAGATTCGATCAGAAAATAGCATTTATTGCAATTTATCATGTATTCAGAATTTTTCTTACCATTCAGTTTTCCCATTGTTAAAGAACACAGATTGCCATCGTTACTTGCTACGTCATCGATATCTCTAGGAGCCCGTCCTACTACATAAACGATTCCTTCATCGTCTTCGAAGGCAAGATCCATTGTATTGAAAGTCAGGTTCGATACCACTTCAGCTCTGCCTTTCTTGTTCTCGTTCTGGCTCACACTGAAGTTTGCTATCATCTCATACTTGTTGTTGGAATAACCTAGAGCCACACCAGGCCCGCTCACATGAAGACAACCAACACGGCTAGACGAAGCATCATCAGTCGACATGTTAGGCTTGAACATAATAACATGTCCGTCAATGGGTAAACCACATGGTACCAACGACTTTACACAGTTATCGATAAAGTTACTACCGCCTGTTGATTTAAAATGTGATGAGCCATTCCAAATGTATTTAGATGCCAAAGGAAACCTCGACAGCGATTGTCCACGTTTACCTGACGATGCCACAAGACAAGACACGTCTCCTGATGTTTCTGTCTGCCCATAGAGATTCACCAATATAGCTTTATCGACGTACATCTGTTTTTCAAACAACGACGGGAGCGTCAGCGAGCAAGGTTCTCCACTCACAATCACCATATTTAGTGTCTTTGTCCAACTATAGTCCCCACCATTCAAACATTGATCATTCTCGCTATGTCGAAATGCTTGTCCTAATTGAGAAGGTAAACAAGTCATTCTTGTGACTCGTATTTTATCTCTTCGTGCAACATCCAGCATTGCACTCAGCCCAACTCCTTGCCACTGTTGCTCTTGTCCTATTCTCTCAATCCACATGGGACAAAACAAGGCTGCACCTCCTAGCAGTGTTCCGAAAATCTCTGCCATTGCATCAACAAATGAAAGGGATGTTCTTCGAAGAACAATATCATTGATATCATATAATCTTTCACCGTTCTTGCATTTGAGAATTCCATCTTGCTTCAAAAGTTCCACAGTCTCGTTATAGCCAACATTCCGTCTTATTTGCTGCACAAAAGGAAACACTCTCCACTGCCACTGTATCCTATTCAACAATCCTGAATACGTTTGCACCACAGCCTTTGGTCTCGATGTTGAACCAGATGTATATAGTATATACATGGGTTGGCGATCATCATAATCGACCTGCATGGTTGGCAAGTCGACTTCGCCAACAGATAAGCCAGCCATGCCCCCAATTACACTTCCATCAAGACCATTAACGGTTATAATACGATGCACTCCAAGACTGTTCAGTTTCATAATCGTCGAGTGTGAATCAACATCAATAATTTCATTAGTGCTCAATGCAGGCTTTGTTTCCCAATCATCACTTTCTGTGATATGTGCGCCTTCAGGAGGATTAGGAGCAACAACAGTCAGGACGACAATCGCAGCAATAGGCTTCGTCTCTTTCAATATAATTTGTAGTCGACGATCACTTGTACGATGCAATCCATTGAGTGAAATGGGAACAAAGACGGATTGGAGTTTGACACATGCCATTACCGCTGCTGCTTCTCCAGGGCTGGGTTGATCTGAAACAATGAATACAGAGTTGGCGCAAGATTGTCTGATTTGTTCTTGGCTGGGAACGCTGCATGAATCAAATCGTGCATTAGTACTAGTCGTGAAAGACTTTGGTCCTCCTATGGAATGTCTAAAATACATTTCATTTGCAATAAGTTTGATATTTTCATTCAACTCAGAGAATCCAACAGAAGTCTTAGGAAGAGGATTACGATTTGATTCAGTTGTCCTTGTTGAGCTCTTCTTCGCCTTCGTCTTGTGATTGTTGCTGCTGCTGCTGTTGATGGTGGTGTCTCCGTAGTACTCGGAAATATAGAAACAATCATCGTCGCCATTTGATGCACAAATTTCCTCAAATTTTCTGATTAGCGCGGCCATGTTGAAGCTTATGTTGGAGTTGGACCATCTACTGCGTGTTCAATAATGTACGAAAGTTGAAAAATAATGAGTGGATGGTTGAAAGATGAATAATTTTAATTATGAATGATGATGCAACGCTAAAAATAACAAGAGAAATTCTTGAAGACATACCGACAACAAACAACCGACAGACGTATGACGCCAAAACAGGCGTCTTTATTTTGCGCCAACTCAATGCCACGCAGACTTGGTATTATCATTAATGTGATAAACTATAAAATTTATCTGCGATGAGGGCCATAATAAAATATTTGAATCCAAAGATAAATAGCTTCATCTAAAGCTAAATTATTCAAGATTCTTCGCCACATTTTTGCAGTTTGTCTCCAGCATTCTCAGTCACAATTTCCAGCCTGTTCACAACAAGCTGAATATAATATTCTAAAACTAAAATGAAATCCTTCAACGGTCTCCGCATCTCTACCCTCTCTACCCTAGCCATCATGGTGCCCATTTCTTCTGTCATGGCCGCTACGTCTCCATTGGCTTCTTCTCCCATTGCTGCTGTTGAGGAGACCACGCCAAGAAGTCTAGATGGAACAGACATGATGTGTGATGATAATCACAGTGAGTTCAAATTTACATTTTTTACGGACCAAAACAGTGAAGAAGATAACTCCTGGGCACTCTCTAATGCATTCACAAATGAAGTCATGGATGTAGGATCATCTTACTCTGGCAACACGACGAACACTTTTGAAAAGTGTCTTCCAAATTGTGGGGCTTTCAAGTTCACCATGTTTGATAAGAGAGGAGATGGACTTGACGCAGGATCGTCGGCTCGTTACAAGCTTCAGATTGATGGTGAGCGAATATACAGAGGTGGGGATGAACCATTTGAACGCATCATCACAGACTTTAGTCTTGATCACGCAATATGTCCTGCACCATCTTTTCGCCTTGTCCATAAATTACCAAATGGCGAGAAACTGTGCATGCAACCTCACAGAGGTGATGATGATGCCGAGATTGTATTTAAGACATGTGTCGATTCTAGACTGAAGCAGCGTTGGACAACCAATGCATACGGACACCTTATGAATACTTTCCACGAAAACAACAAGTGCGCTACCAGGACAAAAAGTACGCTTCAACTGATGGATTGCCCCGATGGAATCAATGATGAAGCTAGCTTTATGATCAATAATGAAGCTGGCTTCATTAACAATGATGTTTATCCGACTGTCTACTTGATGGACAGCATTGAAGGTATGAAGGCTCTACGATATAACGCAAGAGATGAAACTGTTAGAATCAGAGATCATTCTGATCCTGAAAAGGAACGCGGAGCTGAAAAATTTGACCTTCACGTTGAACATGTCTGGGATGGGCCTAGTGATTCCTTCCCAATGTTTTACATGAATTAAGGTTCTGTTCGTCCAGGGGTGTCGGCATGAATACTGATTCTATATGTGCGTCTTCGTTACGTGTGCATGTATACACATTATATAACAATATATGGTACAATTTCTTAAAAGTAGTGTGGGCGCTCAGATATAATGATTACATAACAACATGAGAAACAGCTCTTTTAAAAAATTGAGAGCAAAGCACTCATTGAACCTCAATATTAATAATGCCAGCGTTGGACACTGTGAAGTAGAAATTCGTGATATGTTCGTCTTTGATCATCATCAATCATCACTAGCTCTCAGTATTGTGTCACAAGAAGACATCTAGGTACATCCACCACCACCTCAGTTCTTGCCCAACAAGATCTAGAGATGTGTGCGGGAAACAATCCGTACTGGATTTTATTTACTATTAATTTGAATTTTGGCATCTAAACTTTGTCTAAAAGCATTAAATAATAAACAGAAGACGATATAGTATATAGTACCCGATACCATACCATCTTCTCTTAAAAAGAGATGGAAACCTAAAGTACTGCAACCTGCAACTACGATACGTGGACAGAAGATGACAGGCAATAAAAGCACAAAGCGCGGGTTTGTTGACAATTCCGAACTCCCCAATCACCAATACTTCATTATTCGGAACACTACTTTCAAGTTCTTTCTCTTTGTATGTGAAGCATGATTGATGTTCTTTGTTGAGCTGACATCTCACTTTCAAATCCTCACAATTACCCAGAGTACCAAAACTATTCAAGATGAAATCCATTACCTCCACCCTTCAAGTCTTTCTCGTCATGGCGATCGTTGCTCTTGCATCTTCAAAAGATGATCTTTCTGCTGTTATTTCAAACCAGCCACAAAACAACCATCTTAGAGCAGGTCAAGAAGCCATTTTTGAAGATAACAAGAAGAAAAGGCTTCTCATCACGAGAAACTTGAGTGGAAAGAGTAGTTATTCTGGACAGTCTAGCAAGTCCAGTGGAAAGGGTCATTCTTCTAGTGACTCTTCTGGATCCTCTTCTTCTGGAAAGTCTAGCAAGTCTAGCAAGTCTAGCGGATCCTCTCCTTCTGAAAAGTCTAGCAAGTCTAGTGGAACCTCTTATTATGGAAAGTCTAGCAAGTCTGGAAAGTCTAGTGACTATTATTCCTCTTCATCTGGAAAGTCTAGCAAGTCTGGAAAGTCTAGCGACTACTACTCTCCTTCTGGAAAGTCCAGCAAAAGTGCAAAGTCCTCCTGGTCATACGTTTCCAAATCTCACAAATCTAAGAGCAGACGCCACCTTAACTAAGTGTGCTGCTGTCTGCTGTCAAAGCAGAGTGCGAAGATTGGCAGGACAATTGTCGAAGCTCTTGCTGTCAACTATCCATATTTATATTGATATCTACGCAAGACAAATGTGTCATACATACAACTACAGTACATTCAAAACACCAATCGTGCAAACTTTGGAGATCAGGAACGGCTTCCGATTGATATTCATACATACATCAGGTTCCCTTAAAACTATAGATCATACACTATATTACACATCCCCCTTTATTTTTCGTTCTATACCTGACTTCAGTGCTGCTAGAAAATGTACCACTGATACAGTTCAAAAACTATATATCATGGACTATGATTACACTTCCTCCTTCATTTTTCGTTCTGATTGCGATCTAACTGAAACTAGGTGATTTCATAGCGGAAAAGCACAAAATCAAAACGTAAGCAAACACGATCTTGCAAACACAAACGAAATCTACTTGAATACACAATGTGAATGATGACATAACAATATTCCAACGTTGACAATTATACTTATATATCTTCATTTATTTATCGCATGCATGTGCAATGTATTCAAACCCTAATGATTCTTAGCCTGTGCCATTGACGAAGATGACATCCTCTTATTTGACAGCGATGCGACTTCTTTTCTCGGTACCGGATTTGTGTCTGCTGAAACGAGACTCGCTCTTTTGCCACAAGCCATGTCATCATACGGAAAGATTAGTGTTCAACAAGCCACAATACTCTTTGCAACAACAGAGAGTGAGATATGACGATTGCTCAAATGGTGCACTGATCTTCGACCTGGCGACTGGCACAAATGTAAACGGTGGTATCTTCACCGTCTCTACTACAGCAGACTTAAATGGTATAACGTGGCAAAGCTGTAGCAATATTGCTATTAACGGCACAAATGGAATTGATAGAGATTACACAATGATCTTTTTAATCGTAAGGCAGGAACAAACGATCAGGTTTCTTAAAATGGAGATGAGGTGGTGATCGTTAAACAAAGCACAGAGCTAGGAGGCTCAGCAAGTTGGCGGATGACAGGTCTTTTAGAGGGTCAGAAATACACCCAAAGCAGCTGGTCTGGCTCTGGCACTCTTACCATCAAGGTGTGTTCTTTGGATACAATGCCGTCTTCTGGCTCATCACGTGTATTGGTCTAGGCAACTGGACAAGGAACGCTTAGCTATAATATCAATACCTCGACCATGCAAATTACTTCTTCTTCCACCTTACCAAGCAAACACGCACCCGTTACTTCGCCAGTCTCTGCGCCTGTTACTGCTCCAACCTCCTCAGTACCCGTTACTTCGTCAGTCTCTGCGCCTGTTACTGCTCCAGCCTCTGCATATTTTAGTCAACCTACTAACGAAGATAATTCATAATGTGAGGATAGTGCTGATAAATTTCTGTTAAAGGGTAGAAAAAATAAGAAATGCCTGTGGATTGGTCGTAAGAGAACTGACGCACGACGTTGTCGGGATTCTGCGGCAGCCGAACATTATCCAATCACTTGCAAAAATGCAATTTGCACTTGTTTCGATTCAGACGAGACCATGTTGAGGATTGAGGAGAGACAAACCGAAGGACTATGAGTGGGCTGCCAGAAGGCTGTCAAAAAGATGGAATAGGAACCTAATACGTAATACGTAGCAACTGTCCCATTTCTTGTGAAGTTTGTGACTAGAGAAAACACGTATGCATATACATAATTATAAGCAATGACATTAATCACTCCTTTAAATGCAATTTTAATTCACGTAGCACCATCTTTTAATATAGTCGTCGTCTACCTACCACCTTCTTGTTTTATTGTAAAGTAGCAATATTTAGTGAATAATCACTGGATACAGCAGGAGAAGCGCAGCAGCTGTGGGAAATGACGTGAAGAAATCTTTGCCACAGCATGTTTAATAAAAACGTTATCGAAACCTGAGTACTTGTATTAGTGCAATACAGCAGTGTTACCTAATACAGTAGTAACAGTACCATAGTAAGTAGTGCCCTGGTGGAAGCTGATGGTCTGAGGTCTGAGGTCTGAGTTTATTTTCGTTGCTGCGACAAATTTGAATTTTGACCGCGACCTATTTTGATCGCCAGCAAACCAGGTAGACGTGGACAGAAGATGACAGCACAAAGCGCGGGTTTTGTTAATACTTCCAAACTCCCCAATGATGACGACTCATTATTCGGAACACGACTTTCAAGTTCGTTTTCTTTGACTCTAAGTGAAGCAATTGTTGTTCTCTCACGATTCCAATCTTTTTGTTGAGCTGAGTTGAAATCTCACTCCCAAGATCTCACAATTTTCTAGAGTACCAAAACTATTCAAGATGAAATCCGTTACCTCCACCCTTCAAGTCTTTATCGCCATGGCGATCATTGCTCTTGCATCTTCAAAAGATGTTCTTTCTGCTGACATTTCAAGCCGGCCACAAGACAATTATCTTAGAGCAGGTCAAGAAGCCAACGTTGAAGATAACAAGAAGAAAAGGCTTCTCATCAAGAGAAACTTAAAGTCTAGAAGTGGATCATCTTCTTCTTCTTCTTCTTCCAGTTCCTCTTCTTCTAAATCCTCTCCTTCCAGTCCCTCTTCTTCTGGAAAGGGTAGCAAGTCTAGCAAGTCTAAAGGATCCTCTCCTTCTTCTTCCAGTTCCTCTTCTTCCAGTTCCTCTTCTTCCAGTTCCTCTTCTTCTCATTCCTCTCCTTCCAGTCCCTCTTCTTCTGGAAAGGGTAGCAAAAGTGGAAAGTCCTCGTCCTGGTCATACTCTAGACGCCACCTCAACTAAGCGTACTGCTGTCTGCTGTCAAAGCAG
>Ga0306864_1000520_pt1 | contig 17762 bp, 16 predicted proteins | sample AntRauTorckE5430_FD_190448 | JGI IMG/M metagenome (GOLD analysis project Ga0306864, IMG submission 190448) | Saline lake microbial communities from Rauer Islands, Antarctica - Metagenome Torckler E5 #430 (v2) (version 2) | ecosystem: Environmental > Aquatic > Non-marine Saline and Alkaline >...
TCTCCGTTGTCATTGCTCCTCCTCCTGTTGGAAGATGGTTCTTTGTTACTTTCGTTACCATAGTCATATGCAACATTCCAACACAGAAAATCGCCAGGAATAGCAGCAAGCGGCTACTAGTAGGAAGGCTGGGTTCATTGCTTCTTCTCTTGACTTTGTTGAAATGTCGAATTAGATACAGTAATGACGAATGCTTTTAGATCTTTTTAGATGAGATTATATAAAGCCGAGATCTATTCTACGGGCTTCTACGGGACAACAGTAGTACTGGTAGTGCTGCTGGCCAAATGCCGGAGCCGGGAGTAATCATAATCGGTAGTAACAATGATACCTACTTAATCTCCTCGTGAGCTGTCGTGAGTGAGTGCCATTGTTTGTCCTGATTTGATTTGTTGGGTCATCTGAGTCATTTGAGTTCACGATTAATAATAATAATTATGGACATGACGCTTACACTGATGTCGTGAAGAAGAGAAGAAAGCAACATTTCTGACCTTTCTTCGGATAAACACACACGACGGGACATAAGAACAGTCTTCGTCACAAAATAAACAAAGCAGAAGCATCTGTTGAATCTATGCTGGCAATTAATTCTGGCATTATGCTCAGCAACAAAAGTGGTCATACAATTCATTACCATACACATGCTTCACAACAAATTGTACTTTTATCCTCACAGTCAATATGATGAAGGTATCAACACTTTTGCTGATCCACTCCTTGTAGAACCAAGACGACCCATTGATAGGGGTCATGATATCGTAGAGGCTACCCTGAATTTTAATCTTGGTCTTGTTATGGCGAAACGAGAAATGGATGATACAGAAGAAGTCAGCAACGCAAATCAGAAAAGCGCCACGACTGAAAGCACCGTGATCCAGTTCCTCAAAACTGTCAATTCTATGCCGCTTGAATACAATGCAGAGCAATCATTGGTAGTTTACATTGCTGCTTTGCACAATGTAGGTCGTTTGTGCTTACAAACTTCAAATTATCTCCAGGCCGTCGAAGTTTACTCTCAAGCTCATGGGATTCTCATTAACAAAATGCAGCTACTCAAAGAAGTATTAGCCTCGAAGACATGTTCTATGAAGCATTATGAAATGATTCGTGAGACCCTTGTTTTCACAGCAGCAACTCTCAACTGTATTGCAGTGTCCAGATTCCTTCATAGCAACGAACAGACTTTTCCGTCAAGTAAAACACTTGCTTTACTTACAACAGCGCTGTCTATCCACGAAAGAGTCGACAGCGATCACCCTTCATTACGCCGTGCAACTGCTACAATGATGAATAATATTGGACGAATCAAGTTCCAATCCAATGATTTTTCCGGGGCTCTCGCAGTTTACATGGACACTCTTGATCTCCGGTGTAATATCTTGGGCCCTGTCCACCTCGATGTGGCAGTCACACTTTTCAACATTGCTGAAGCTTATAGTCATCTTGGAAACAAAGCTGAATCAGTCAAGAACTACGAGAAATACCTTGCTATTGCGTCCTGTCAGCTAGGCGAGGACCACGCAGACGTGGCAAACGTTCTAATGACTATTGGGGAAATATATCGTGATACTGGCAACGTAGAACGTGCCTCGTACTTCATGAACAGAGCAGTAGAGTCTTCTATCTCAGCCTTTGGCCGGAATCATGAATGCCAATCCTATCTCTACCACGAGCTAGGGAATCTGGCTCTAATAGCTGATGATAAGGAAAGCGCCATGAGATTCTTTGAGGCGGGTCTCGATGTCGAACGCAAGCTTGAAGGACCCGACAAGGTAAATCGACTAACAGCATCTCTAGCTCTTCTTGGAGATGCTTCTCACCTGATTGGTAAGAGAAGTAATGCATTGGCGTACTACAAGGAAGCCCTGAATTTGATCTGCATAGCAAAGGGTTCATGTGAGGAAGGAGCAAATATATTGACCAATATCGCACTTATAAATGAGGAAAATCAGGAATACGTCATGGCAGAAAGGGGGCTGAAGGAAGCCGTGAGAATCCTGACAGCCTCATCTAGAAAATGCACTTTACGTGTCGCTTTCAATCTGAATACGTTGGGTATGGTGCAGTCTAAGCAAAATAAACACAAAATGGCATTAGAATCCTTCCTTGAATTGTTAAAGATTCGAACGAATGTCCTAGATGCGACTAACCTTCAGATCTCGAATGCGTGTTGCAACGTCGCTAATGCTTACGTGGAACTCGGTAACTTTAAGAAAGCTCTGCACTTTTACAGAAAAAGTCTCTATTTGGAAAGGAAGATCGAGCTGGAGCAGCATCAAAATCTACGATGCATCTCCTCAGCCTCTGGACCAGAAGGATGCAATCACCAATCGACAGTCCCAACAAAGTATGTGTTGTCAACAATGACACAAATTGCTTCAGTCTATCTACGAATAGAAAAGTTTGAAGAGGCATTGCAGTATTATCTGGATGCGATGAAATTATGCTTTAGTTACGATGATCATGCATTTGTACAGCAGGATGTAGGTGCGATTCAGCAGGGCATCGACGCGTGCTATAAAAGCATTATATTAAAACATGTGAATGAAAGCTACAAGACAAACGGAATCTATAATTGCTCACCAGCTGCATAGGATATTCCTTCTTGACAGAATACTTGAGCACGGTATGGCATTAATTGATTCATGGGTGGTCTTGTTGCCTGGATCCTTCATCAAATGTGTATGTTGAAAGTGTCCACTACACAAGTGGTGATATTTTTCATGACAGTATTCATTGTATCAGGACGTTTCTTCATTCTGGATATTTTATTCGTGCTCACCCACTTGCGAAATTGTTTTCGATTCCAAGATCGTTTTTCAAATATTTCCACGGTACAGAGACAGCTTCCATCATTGGCGAGTGTACAGGGGTAGGCAAGATTGCATTGTCCCGTGGTAGCATCGGGACCGGGATATAATTTATCCTTCATCTATTGGACTTTGAAATAATTGGAATTCTCCTCATTCACAGGTTCAAATGCGTTGATGTCGTCTAGTGTATTGGTCATATCGGGTGCATGGACAATGGCGACATTTCCATTCACGTCAATCTTGGCTTGTTGTACACATCTCTCACCGATTTCTGAGGAGGGGAGACTCTAGTGCCAATCCATGTAATCTCCTCCCGCGTTGAAGGCACATTCTGATCCTACTTGGGATGGTGCATTGGGGAACTAAGGCATGGAATAGAATGGAATACAAGACAATGCATACATAAGTCAGAATTAATATTTATATATATCTAGTTCACGATCAAATATTAGAAAAAGTGGCGACTGACTCGCATGTATGTACTTACATCATCCACATGGCACCAGCACCACCAATAACACTATCCGGACCACTCTTGCACCGTTCCACACTGGTGGCAAAACTGGTCCTCTCTGCGGTATATTCACATCGATGAATCGCAATTGCAGGATTGATGGGACAACAACTGCTCATGGCGGCATTGTCCACCTTTTCATGGAGACACATGGTCTGTTTCTTCCGATCCCTTACCTTTTGCATCTTTTCTCCATATCCAAACCCAAAACATCACTATCCCTATCGAATATCAACTACAGCAACATGGGTAAGAAATCAAGACACAGCAGGTCTAGAGTTGGCAATCACCATCGCCATCGTCAGCATCTGGCATAGATATATCTCAGTTAGAGGAGATGGCGGCACTACAAGCTACTATGTTGGAAAAGAATGGGGACTTTACATCGACCCCTTCTTCCGTTCCGCTATCATCATATGATCCATCTGCCATTCCAACAATGTCAAGTACTACAAAGTTTGGGGATTGGTCATTCCTCCAGACCAGTCTACTCTTGAGTGATGACTTCATTCGTAAAGCTGATAAAGTCTACATTACACAGACGGATAATCGTACACGACTGTTCATTAAGAAGGATAGATCATGTGTATGGCCAATGATAGAGAGGAGGCTATTGAGTTGCTTAGGTCTACACACCCAAAGCATGCCAGTATGTATGAAGGAATTATCAAGTGCGGAAAGATGGCAGCTGATACCAGAGTTTGACTAGGTTGAAAATTCTGATATCAGCAGAAAAGAAGCCATTGAGTTGCTTAGATCTACACACCCAAAACATGCCAACAAGTATGAAGAAACTGGCAACTGATGCAGCTGAGCTTGTCAACAATATTGTGAGGATGATGAATTGCAAGTACGTGATCGTATTGTTGTAAGGAACGTTGGTCATGATATCATGACCCTCATTTTCATTTTACAGAGTAGGGAGGGGAGGCAGGGAATAATCTCTGAGTTAGCTTTCTAATGTGAATTGTATAATATGCCATAAGGTTTTGTTCGAGGCAATGGAAGTCCATATTTTGCTGTAGTTGTAAAGTTATGTACCTGCATGCACGTGTGTGTGTATAGGTTGCATCATGCACCGAGTGAGAAGGGATATAGTGCAAGTCTTGTGGGTAAGGGTTAAATGTCCTTTCGGTTAAAGATTAAAGATCTATCTTCTACATGAAAGTGGCGTTTTCACTTCCTCCCTTAAAAATCATTTACAAACAAAGAACTCCTCTTTCTAAACTGTGGTATGTGTGTGATGCTGATCTAGCCTAACACGTGTGTGATAGGTCTCTCTATATTTCTTCTTTGTGTACAGCACACACATACTACTCACGCACACATACATATCTATCCCCCCTTACAAACGAATCAATATCAATCCCCTTTTCTCTGCTACCAAATTGCATTGACAAACGCAAGCATACCAATGATGATAGAGATAGAGCCCTTGATGGAAGTAGACGAGTTCATCTCGACAGGATAATTATCCGTGACATCCATCTCAGGCTTGAGGCCAACGATAACTTCAAACTCCTTATCGTTGCTTGAATCTTCGAATAAGGCATTGTCAACCATGACACGAAGCTTACGACCACCTGCAAGTACCATGGTAACAGACCCGGTAATATCAATAGCTTTACCGTTGCCGTTATAGTCGAAGATGCTTGCGGGGACACGGGTCTTTACACGACGCTCGGAGGCACTAAGTGTCTCGACGGATGTGAAGGCAGAGAAGGAGATGGCGCCTTCATCGATTACTGGCAAGGTGACTGCGGTACCAGTGGAACCAGTGCCACCAATGTCCTGATAGATAAACAAGAGGAGGCCGAGGAGTGAGTATCATTTAGTGAAGAAGACATGAGACGCATGAGACGAACAAACTGAAAATCTAAGAAGATGTACTTACCATCTCTTCAATAGAAGCAATCTCTACGTCAGCTGATGCTGAGCTAAGACAGACATATAGCTCTGTGTTGGCAGCGATAGGATTGGCATCCGCGTTGGTGGATCCAGCACTGCACTTGACTGCCTGGACTGATGCAACAGCAGTACTGGTGTCAGCCACATCAGCTACGGACTCCTCTGCTAAGTCCACATTAAGATCAAAGGTGAAGTCCGCATCAAGAAGAAAGGTGACGGTGACAAGACGCTTGTCTTCGTAGATGACCATGCTTTGTTCGATTAACTGAACTACTTGGCATACCTTGAGCTGGCCAGAGACAGAGTCGTAGGCAGTACTTCCACCGATGGCTGATTTGTCAATGTCGTATTCCAATGTAAGTGATTCGTAATCATCATCCCCCACAATTGGTGTGGTTGCAAGAGGATCGGGAAATTGGGTGATGGTAATATCTGAGATAGGCGTTGTGCAATCTTCTTTGTAGAGAGAAGGAGCATTGATAGTACGATCTTTACCAACTTGATAGGTTAGGGTAAGTTCCTTGTCACTGGATGCAGTAAAGTCGGTGGTGAGGCCAGTTCCTGCATTGAAAACAATGCTCCAGGGACCAGGCGTTGTTGACTGGGGTGGGGATTATGGAAGAATATAGATATAGTATACAATGAAAAAGGTGAGTGACCTAAACTATTACCAACAAATGTTGTACGATCATGAGTAAAACAAGATTACTTACTGGTGCTGCTGGTGGAGGCCCGATGACAGCAATACCATGTGTTAACAAATTTCCACCTGGTAGTACCGAAAGTGACAATGGTGTGAATGTACCAGTACCATCGTTGGTGAGTAATTGATTGTCTGTGCCATAGTTTCCAATGATGATGTCAAGATCTCCATCGTCATCCACGTCAGCGACAGCAACGGCTCTCGTGTCCATATCTCCACCTTCTAGAGAAGATGCAACAGTGTATTCACCAGCAACATTAATGAGTAAGTGATTGACTTGGCTAACAGCATTTCCAACAAAAATATCAGGCCATGTATCCCCATTAATATCAGCAATGGCGATTGCATGAGTCTTCATAAATCCACCTGGTAAAGTCACAAGACCATCAACATTGTTATTGTACCCACCAGCACCATTGTTAAGAAGTAATTGATTGGCTTGATTAATGTTGCCAACAACAATGTCAGCCCAACTATCCTTGTTAACGTCGCCGACGGCAATGACCTCGGTATTCATAAGTCCACCTGGTAGGTCCACAGCAGCATTGTACCCACCAAAACCATCGTTAAGAAGTAATTGATTGACTTGGTTTTGATTTCCAACAATAATATCATCCCAACCATCATTGTCAACGTCAGCGGTGGCAATGACGTTTGTATACAAAGTCCCACCTGGTAGTGGTGGAACCACCTCAGTGAGGAATGTACCAGCACCAGTACCATCGTTAAGGAGTACTTTATTGGCTTGGCCATAATTTCCAACAATAAGATCAGCCCAACCATCCTTGTTAACGTCAGCGGTGGCAATGCTGTGTGTTTGCCACCCTATACCTGGTAGTTCCACAGGAGCAAGAACATTGTTGGGGTACACACCAGCACCATTGTTAATAAGTAATCGATTGACTTGGTTTCCATTTCCAACAATAATATCGGCATGCCCATCCTTGTTAATATCAGCAATGGTAATACTCATCGTCACTGCCGCCTCCCACACTAGGGTTCCTGGTGCCGCCTCTCCTCCTGCTAAATTCACAGCATTTTCTCCGTATCCACCATCGGCATTGCCAACGAGAATCTGATTGACTCCATTGTAATTTCCAACAACGATGTCGTGCGGAGAAGCTTGTAACATGCGAGTGATGATAGAAGAATCAATGTTGTTGTCCTCGCCAGACACTCCGTTGAGAACATTTGCAAGTGCACGACCATTCGTCTTCTGCCATACGTCTTTCGTGTTCCTGTTGGCGGGTTCGAGGATGTTGTTGCTCGGGGCGGAGAGTCCAGAAGGAGAACGAGGAGACGCCAAGGATGCGGTGGTCGCCGCTGCGTAGGAAGTTGAGCCTGCCGCGATCAATGTTGCGTTGGTAGGCACAACAGAGCGGAGGCGGAGGTTACTTTCCATATGTCCTTCAGTAATTGAAAGTGAATGGAGGGCGGACAGTGCAATAGCGGCGTATGCTAGCTTCATTTTTGAATAGGCTATTGATATGATATGATGATACCACATATGTTATAATGTAGAGGGATGATTGTATATGATAATGATGAGAAAGAGTCACGGCATAGGTTAGTTCTCAATGATATGATTATATGATACAATACATGAATGACATATACACACATGATGTGCACATCTCGATCGCCATAACTTACCGCCGTGTAATGATAAGAAAATTATGAGAGTTGTTTTGCAAGCGTTGTTGTTAATTGTGAGCTCAATAATAAATCCTGTTGGACAACTTGTTTCATCGAAGTTGATATTTCTGATCAAGGTGCACGCTCGTGAATACGCTTTGAGTCATGCTATTCACAATTGGATCGTTTCGCTGTCTACAGCTGTCTGATGTGCACAGGCTTTGAGCATGCTATTCACAATTGGATCGTTGCGCTGCCTAGGGCTGTCTGATCCAATGTCTTCCGCAGTATCAAATCCCTGACACGCCTGGGCCGAGTATTCCACTGCCCTTGCTTTGCTACGCAATTAGTAATCCAAAAAATTGCATTTTATCTCTCGATCAATACTATGTTAAATTTTTTTCACTCCCGTAAGAACTATTTCTTCGATTACTGTCCCGGAAACAACAATTACTTGTTTCGTCGTTGAACTTTTGGCATTACTTAGATTACTGTCCCGGAAAAAACAATTACTGTCCCGGAAGAACCTAAAACGTCCAATAGTTTCTCCAGCCCCCCTCCAGCCTCCAGTCCTATCAATCAGAATGGTGGTTGCTTCCTTTTTAACAGAGTACCTTCGGGTGTACTGGGTAAAGGGTTGTGAATGGTTTCATTATACCCTTGTCGATGCTGACTCTGCGATAAATTTCATGATGTGGCAAAAAGCTGGACGATCAGGAGGAATCGATCAATGGAACTTTGTCATGAGTCCAGTTGCAGCCTCACAGGATGGTAAAGGAGACTACATTAGAAAGTGGGTACCTGAATTATCCAAACCTCCAAAGAAGGTGCTTCATAAACCATGGGAGGCGCCGGAACAAGTAATGGTGACTGCTGGTATCATTCTAGGAGACACCTGCCTACTATCTGAACGACAAGAAAAGTCTGTCGATAGTGTCATAACAATGAGACGGAAAAACCAACAATTTAAGAGTGATCGAGGGTATAAGGAATAAGTTGGTCACGCTACCTGCAGGACAGCAAACAGTCGTGTTTACATTGAAGGAGTTCCGGATTGATCGAGAAGGTCATGTACTCAAGAATGCACCAAGGCAAAAGAAAAAGAAGACCAAATCTGTTGGTAGTGAACGCATCAGAAAAGGGAAGTTGAACCAACAGAAGCAAAAGGTAGTAGTCGAATCTGCTGCAAAGGGATGGCTTTTCATCGTGTAGATTCCTTGCGTACAAGCTATATTTATATCTATCTACCACTACTATTTACTTTGTCAATCGATCATTATTAGTGATTGATGAATGTTTGTTGCTTCATCGCATTGAGAGCTGGTTTTCTATGGACCACTTCTTGCTATCTAGATGTATCACGCATTTTATGGAATGCAATGAGTGGCACTATTGTGCGCACACAAATTGTACCCAATAACATTGATTCCCTTGCCATCGTGATGGAATCATCAATGGACCGAGAGAAGACTTTTCCTTCTGTCATTTTAGCGATATACTCTTCCAAGAGCAATTTTCGTCTGAGCAATTTTCGTCTGCGCTTTAAAATTAAGGTACACGTGTACAAATGTGCATCTTTGCTGATGATTCTCCAGCTCGAAAGTTGAGCCACAACGTTGCATTCGAGCTCGGATTTCACTTATATCCTGTGTAACGTGGTGACACTTCTGACTACGCACTCAAAGATCCAATCTATACTGGGTCGCATAATATTACACCACGTACTGAAAGGAGAAGGGGCGCCGGTTCCGATGAGTCGTTCCGATGGCTTGAAACAAAGGGTTGGATAGCAAGTTCTTTCTGGGGTTGGTTATACCCTCCAATTCTCAGGCTGTAGTTAAAAAGCAAGGAGAAAAGTGTGCCGGATGTTACAGGTAGTTATAATCGGCGGCAATATTGAGTACATAGACAGGACGTTTCTGGGTTTCTTCAGGCAAAATAGTGGGAAATTTGCTTTGCTGAGACAAAATTGGAACTCAGTGATGCACGGTAGGTGCACGTGCACTCGCACGCTGACGACAAAATACTGAACTCTTTTGGTTAAAGTGTCAACAATAACTACTCATCCTCTAATCTCTTTGTCCCGAAGAACACACAATTAATTCACTCATCGATCAAATCGATATCCCTTTTCTTTCGTGTAAGTTCAGAGCTCAAGTCAAGTGTGTGTCTGCACAATGTCACTTCATTCATGTTCTTCGCCACTGATGTGTCTCTTCTTTCTATTATTCACAGTAACATTCTTATCTGGTTCCAACCTTCAACGATCATGAAACTTTCTCCTCTCTTGACAAAAATCACTGCTCTCCTAGTTGTCTAGGCAAAAGCTGTGAGCGGTCAATGTGCAGATGGGACAGATGTACCTCTTGCATGTGATGGGCCCGGAGATCGATATTGCATCCTCCATGACATAGATCCTTGTGTGGGTTTGGGAGATGCATATTGCGAAATCTATGCCGGATACGGTCCGGAGTTTGCGAGTCGTCGTGCGACTGTTGTGATAACTACATCCTTTGCCTTTGACCAAACAGGTACATTCCTCTTTTGACGACCTTCTTGAAGGTTTTCTAATGACTCAAGAGAACATGAATAGGCAGGTCTGCGAAGATGGCAAGACTGAAATCGCTATATTTACTATTGTTGAAACAAGCAATTACCCGGCAAATAGTACAAAATATACTGTTGTTGACGGCATTGCCAAGAATGATCTAGGATGGGATACGCCCATGTGCAAGTCAGCTTCATGCAATGCTAATGTACCCCAGCAGGTCCTTACTACAATTTTTTCCGATGTCTTCGATTTGATCGATCCTGGCTTTAGAATTCAAGGTTGGAAAGCCACTTCCACTATACCTCCGACTGCAGAATACGTTTACGACAAATTTGGTGCAACTCCATTGAACAATCCTGAATTGTATTGTACTGCCGACACGCCGACCTGTAGCAATATCAAACTTGCCGAGATCACTCTTACCGACGACGCTCCCTTCGAGGTTGCCATTTGCGATGACAATAAGTGCCTCGCTTCAGTAGGTGCAGTAGATATCCTGGGATGCTTGCTACTGGGTTTTATCAGAGCTATGTTCCGCAAGAAGCATGGAAAATAGAAAATGAAAATGATCCATTTTGCATTAGTGACCTTGGCATTAATTTGAACTTTTATAGGAACCAGAATTTTGTTTCTGCAAAAATTTCCGACAAAGCATTCGACAAGACGAAGTATTGCACTGTTACAGCTGCAAGTGGAAGGACGGGTAGGTGCCCAAAAGCACCCAAAGTTCCAAAGTCTCAAAAGCACCTAAAGTTTCAAAGGTTCCCAAAGTCTCAAAAGCTCCCAAATAAGCAAATGTCACAGATGGGGTATGATGATGCAATGCAGACGAGAATGGAGAACCTGTCAATGCTGACGATTTCACAGAAGATGGTAAATGCAAAATAATTTTGTGACGTCGAGTATACGATGATTGTTATTTGAGTATCGACTTTTAATGTTATTAAAAGAAAAGTGATTGTTGAGTAGTGTATTGTAGATTGTAGTAGACTTTTGTTATTAGAATTCTAAGAATTTCATTCATTCATTCCTGAAAGTACACCCTTACGCTACCATACAATACAATACACTTTTCATTCGAGTATTCATATTTGTTTTTCATTTAATGTTTATGGTGGCTTCCGTTCTCTCGCCGACGGACGGACGGCTACGGAATGAACACTCCAAGTTTGTTATTAGTTATTAGTTATTAGTTCAGCCAAGTGATCGTGGTTCAGCGTTATGAATGTGTGGCTGTCCGCTCCGTCCCATTGTCGGAAATATATGATCTATGTTATTTTTTTGGCTTTTGACATGATCCAACAGTATGGTATCAATATCTACTGTTGCTGTATTTCAGAAATACAGAACCTTTTAATGATTGTAGATAGACTGTTTCCTTGCTACTGTCTGTATGTGTCTACTATTCAATGCTAACTGTTGATATTGATATGATGCATTCAAACTTTTACTTAGGTTCGCACTACAAGTATTTGTTATTGCATTATCAGGTTTCATGCTTGCTATACTGTGCCGATGCCCAAACTATTGCACGTCAATTGTTTCATGTATCATACCTACCTATTGCTCAGGCAGTGTTTGAGGTGTGCGTATACAAGATCTTACTTCTCGCTTTCCTACCTACACACCCTATTGAATTTCTTTTCCTACAATCTTCCTCCTTCGTTCACTTACAATTCATCATTGCCGCGGGGTTTGACCTCACTAGGCCTTCCTGGAATAACAGCTGGACATAGGGCAGGAGGAGGATTAGTGGGTGGGGTAGGTCATCCTTTGCCCTTTCCTTTACTCTGACCCTTGCCCTTACCACTCCTTGCACTGGCAGTAGAAGCACTTGCACTGTTCGAAGTGTTGGGTGTTGGGGAGCTCTCCTACCGGTCCAATGTCAGAACAAAAGGGCAATTTGACGCCATTGTCAAACTTGCGCACCTTTTGTTTCACAAAGTTAAAGCAGAATTGATAATCGGGATCCTTCTTATTGTTGTTCTGGGGATCGATGATGTTACCTCGTACATTGAGGGATGCAGAACGAATGACACGGCAAAAATTCACAACCTCCTTTTTGAAATACCATGTTCCTGGAGGTTCCTGTTCGATTTAATTTGTTTTATTAATGTTTCAAACAATGGTATTTAGTAGTGTATTTCCCTCCTCGATCGTATTTACCTATCTTCTACTAATCGCATCATAAATCAATCCAAACCAAACTAAACTAACGCTACTTGTATTGTTATTGTATCATAACGTTAACTAACCCTACCGCACACTACACTACACTACGTGGTCACACTACACTATACTTTACCTCACTCACTACTACGTTGTCAGCTCGAGACTTCGTGCCTCACAACAGAAGGAACATCCTGCCGGTTCATTCCTCAGCTAAAAGCCGATAAATGCGGACTCCAAACCGTCACCGTGGAAGCCACATGGTGCAACAACACAGGCAAGCACCAGCGCATCACCACCGATTCGACCCTTAAGCTCAGTGGGGGTGCCATCTCCTCCATCAACAATGGGAATCAGAAGGTACTTCCAGTCCCATCTGGAGTATTGAGCCGAGGAGAGTGCGATGAGGAATCATCATGGACGTTTCAGATCAATAATTGCAAGCAGTCTTTCAATTACGAAGTCAATGTCAAGACTCCCAATTCGCAATGCCATGGATTCTTCTTCACTCGTCAGATGAAGACCTTGTGTAAATCCGGGGGAGAGGTTACCTGTACCCTTCCCAATGGAACACGCTGTGAGGATTATGACGGTCTCAGTCTCAAAATTATCAGCGAGCTAGGATGTGACCCCATTACCTGTATTGATCAATCCCCCGAGAGCTGTAAGCAAAATTTAAATTATGGCTTTACGGCAAGAAACCGTGTGGCTGTGATAGCTCTAACAAAAGCTTGAATGCACTGAACAAGAGTTCAAAGCCAGGGATACTGCTGAGTCAGATACCATCTCTCTTGATTCACAACTAGCACTGCTTTGCCCTAGCAGTAAACTGTGCATTGACGATCCATTATTACTGACTGCCACCAACAGAGACATACCAGACCCAGCCGATTTGATTGGATTCATGTTTACAATGAAGGATGGCGACAATGTCAACAGAGTGAAAGTTACTGAGAAGGAAGCCAATTCAGAGCAGTTCGTCATCAAATTGGAGAATGGGAAGAAACATCTCATGGAGTATCATGTATTGCTCGATCGTTACAGCAAAGCTAACAATGAAGAAGATCAAATGTTTACTTACTCTGCTATTCTTGATCACAGAAAGAGAAACAGGAAGTGGGAAGAACTTGTCAAGTGGGACGGACATGGAGTTGAACCAACGTGTGTCAAACCTTAAGGATTCAGATCCATTTACCGTTGCTAGTTACGCCAAGAAGAGGAAACTCACAAGTATCCCTCTCGCTTGATAAGAGTAGCCATAATGATTTGCAAAGCCAACTGATCTCCCATCAAGTTCCAGTTTGGAGTACAGGAACCAAGAGAAGCCTTTGACATCGACAGAAAGAACAAAAATAACTTATGGGCAGAAGCCATCAGGAAGGAAGTCAGACAATGACTTTAGTTTGAATCATTTAACATTCTACCACGCCACCAGCAGGATATGAAAAGATACCCACCATCACTACTTTCACAGTTAAGCATGATGGTAGGAGGAAGATGAGGGAGTGTGCTGGAGGACATGTGACTGTGTCACTCACAGAGGATATCTATCCAGACATACTCAACTTGATAAATCAAATGATGAGTAACAAATTAATTCTTTTACCTATTTCTTATGTTCGTTGAGGCTAGCTAGTATGTAGAAACTGCTCTTCGAAATAGTTGCATCTGCTTGATACCTACCCGTACTGTATGTATGCAGTTACCGTAGCTACAAGCATCTGAAAGTTGTCTGTGCAATCAGGAATATCATGCGACAGCACCATACTAGGTACCAGGGCTAGCGCCCCTCAGGAGGGCACAGGCAAATACGCAGCAAGTTAAAGGTACCTAGCTAGCGTAACCAGTCTCTCTAGAGATGAGAGTAGAGGCTAGATAGATGATAATAGAAGAATGCCCTCTAGTAGGGATAGGTGATTGAGAAAATCCGTAAAGTTAACTAATTACTTGACTTTGCTACCTTCGATTTTAGATTCTTCACCAACGAACTCAATGCAAGCGCACCAGATGACTCTGCCTTGCCAGTCATCATTGCCTCCGCACTAACATCAGTATTCTCTGATTTTCTTCCCCGTTTGTTAGATTTTCTTCGTTTGGTTTGTTCAGTGAGAATCTCTCGCATGGCAGGAGTCTCTTTGTATTGAGGGTCAGTTCTGTCAATACCGAATCGGTCGTCAGATCCTTCAAGAACAGCAGCAAATCTGTTATCTTTGGTATCCAGTTTAAAGTCCAATCCAACTGCATTATTTTTCATTTCTGCCTCTTTCCTTTTCCTAGATCCACGCAGTTTCTTTGACTTATTCTTTTCTATGCGAACAAGATCTCTCATATGGAAATCTTTCGCAGCCTCTTCATCATTGTCACCTGCAAGTAGAAGATCTAGCTCCTCCTTTGTGCTAGGCTTCGTCTTGACGGCATTCGTCCTTTTTGATGTAGAAGCAAAGGGATCAGCTTCACCATCTTCACCCCTGAATGAAGATTTTTGCTGTTTATTGAGCCTCTTCCTTTCCTTTCGTTTCTCTTTGCGCTTGTCTTGGAACTTTTCCCATGGTGTTAGTTCCTCCGTACCTTCTTCCTTCTCTTTCAGTTTTGTTCGAATCTTCTCTTCCAAGGAGCTCTTTCCTGGAATGAAAGTGACTTGTTTCGTCTCTCCGCCCCCTCCATCGCTGTCACTGTCAAGATTTCCACTGCCAAAAAAGGAATCGTCATCTTCTCCCCCGGCATCAGATGCGACGGAACCTTCTTGCAGAAAGTCATCTTTGTCATCGTCGTCGCTTCCTCCGAGGCCTAACAGTGCTCTTAGATTCTTCGCCTTTCCATCTTTTCCTCCGGTATCTCCTTCAGCATCAGATTCATCGTCAGAGGATCCGTCTGAGGCGAGATATGCTCCTAAATCATCACCTTCTGTCATTGCTTGCCAAGCATCATTGCCCACGCCATATTGTGTCAAAAGCCTTTCTCTCTCTTTATCTCCTTGTTCCCAGGTACATTTGACTGCTGTCTGCTGAAGAGCTGCAACCACAAAGTCGGGAGGAGAATAGTTGCTCGGAATTGTAATGGCTTGGTCTCGAGATGTTCTACCTTCCAGTACGCCTTCAACGTCAGCTTCAGGAATTGCACGCAAATCCATTCTAGCAGACGAATGTCCAACTTCCATACCGTCAAGTTCCTTATACGCAGCATCTGCTGCCTTCGATGTAGTGAATTCGACGACGGCAAAGTAATATTTCATCTTGGAAGCTTCGTATGCACGCAATTTCTCAGCATCAAAGTCATTATCCATGAGTTCATCATTGTGATCAGTATCGAAATGCTTATATGTTTCTTTCAAGAGCTCATCCTCGTCAATGTCACTTTCGTCATCCTCGCTTTCTTTGTCCTTGTCGTCTTTTTGCTGAGACTCTGAGGTATTGTCGTCTGATTCAGATTGATCATTATCTTCATTACCGCTGCTATTTTCTATCTCAGACCCATTAGAGTTGTCATCTGAGCTTCCGTCTCTGTCATCACTATCATTGCCAATATTTGAATTCGTCTTTTTCCAAATACCTTGAGGTCCTAGGGTTGCATCGTTTTTCATTCTCTCCGTTCCAAAGTCACTGGGGAAGACCTTGACGTATTTAACACATCCAGGTGGAGCAAAACTTGAAGCAATGGCAAATAAGTCAACTGCCCGTACAGAACTCCAGTCCGTGTTACATACTGCTAAAAATTTCGAATCTCCAAATGTGATTTCAACTTCTGGATCAATCGTTTCATCTTTGGTAGACGGGTCGAGCACTCCCGCACGTCCATATAGTGTATCTTCTGTATCATCATTATCGTCATCTGAAGAATTATCACCATCCTCTTCATCAGAAGATGATTCATCCTCTGATGAAGATGAGACATTAACTTCTCCACGAGAGAGAGCAGTGAGGAAGGCTATGCGCGATTCAGGGTCTTCAGGCATATCATCTCCATCCTGATCATTGTCGCTATCGTTATTGCTATCGCTATCGTTGCCATCACTATTATTATCTTCAGTCCCAGAGGTGGCAGGATCTTCTTTTTCATTCACATCTTCCAATTTCAATACCTTCTTCTTTTTCTTCTGTTTTCTACCATATTTATCAATTCCACCGACAGCCAACCCGACATCACCACCAAGTGCAAACCTTGAATCTGTCAGCATGGCCTTGAAACGATCATCCGTTTCTCCTTCTTTATCTTTGTCTAATGAGGAAGTAATGAGATTTCCATCTTCGCCCTCTTGCTTCCTTCTCGTGTGCAGTTTTTGGAATTGAGGATGGGTCTGGGCTTTTTGGAAACGCTCATCTTGGATGTTTCCGTCGTCGTCTGATAATTCTTTTTCGACCTTTGGCTTTTTAGATTTCTTTACTGATTTTGCCATTATGGGAGAGAATTATTAATCGCTGTTGTGATTTGTAGGTGTCGGGTTTACTTAGCTTATTGGATGTAATATGCGATACCGAGTAATACGTTATTGAATACTGAATACGTCTTTCTGTTTTTGATGTTTCCTACTCTTCCACAATTAAAACTTTTTCGTGGTCATGAACTACACAGCAGGGTGACATGTCGGGTTGGGGTTTCAAAAAAAATGCGAGCCAACTCTTCATGCTTCTCATTTTTTGTGGTCTAATTTTTGCTATGTGCTATGTGCTGCTTTTGACCGTGGGAGCACATTGCATCTTGATATTCACCGCAGTAGTACTACTGTTGTCCGACTTCGATTCTTCATTTTCAAACCTAAGCTTTGATTCAATCTCAAGAAGATCATTGGCACAAAGAAAATAGAAATGAATTCACATTCACAAAAACCAATAATGGCAACGGCCAACGACGCAATCCTGTCAAAGCTATCAACCTCTCAATTGGGATACTATTATGATCCGTTCTTACCTTATATGGCCAAAAATGCCGTTGGTCTGACATCAACCACTGCTTCAGTTCAAAGAACAAATCAGAATCACTCGCCCATAGCGGGATCCATTGGACAGATGACGAACCAGTTGCAATTCGAGGGAACGAACATGAATTCGCTTGGTAGTAATAATATGCATCCGCATCCACATCCCTTTCCTAATCCTATGCTACAAAAAAGAGTATGTCTCGCAGATCGGCATCCTCCACGTGTTCGAAGGTCTGGTGTCAATGCACCTTCTTCACTAACAGCAGTAACACCAGGGCAGGCACATCATCAGCCAGTCATCCGCAGGGGGACCCATGCTCGGGTTTGCGTAGTGGACTATGCGATATCAACATTCTTATCTCTTTGTCAAGATTTGAAAGAGGTGCAGGTTGTCATTTTAGGGAGCGGGCGCGATACGACATATCTGAGATCGCAATGTGACCTGCTACATGATAAGTGTCCAAGGAATGATAGCGAAGCCAATCAGGACAAGAAATCATCTACGAACACTAAGCATAGGACAAGGGGAAATGTCACGTGGTATGAGGTAG
>Ga0306864_1000521_pt1 | contig 17715 bp, 14 predicted proteins | sample AntRauTorckE5430_FD_190448 | JGI IMG/M metagenome (GOLD analysis project Ga0306864, IMG submission 190448) | Saline lake microbial communities from Rauer Islands, Antarctica - Metagenome Torckler E5 #430 (v2) (version 2) | ecosystem: Environmental > Aquatic > Non-marine Saline and Alkaline >...
AACCGAATGGTCACCTTAGCTACAAATGTGGTGCACTAAACTGGGATTTTCCGCGTCGATCAACTCCTAGCAAGTCAGCCGACAAAAGAACCCCAAGCGTGCTATTGCCGCAAAAGTAAACAAGTTTACCCAAAGAGACGCAAAAGTGCCTACCTTGGGGCTATGGCCAGGAAACCCGGCAAAACAACCATCCATGATATCGCTTTCGAGTTAAGGCTGAACGCGAGTACCGTAAGTCGTGCCCTGGCAAACAACCCGGTCGTAAGTCAGAAAACCCGTAACCTGGTTCTAGCCAAAGCTAAAGAGCTCCACTACAGACCTAACCATATTGCCGCAGCGCTCCGCCGTGGCCGATCAGATATTCTGGGGGTTATCGTCCCGGCCATTGACCGCGCCTTCTTCGCCAGCGTAATCCGAGGCATCGAAGAAAAAGCCGGCGAGCAAGGTTACCATATTATGGTCTGCCAAAGCTACGACTCCTCCCTGCGGGAACGGACCATGGTGGAGACCTTACGCCGTGTTCAGGTAGACGGCATCCTTATCTCCGTCGCTAAAGACGGAAAAACCGACACCGCTTTTTACCGTAAGCTCATCGACGGGGGGCTGCCCGTTCAATTCTTCGACAACATCCCCGAGGGGATTGAGGCCCCCGCCGTAGTTATCGACGATGAAAAAGGAGCATTCGATGCCACCACCCACCTTATTAATTCCGGGTACCGCCGCATCGCCCACCTTTGTGGGCCGCAACACCTCCATATTTACCGCGACCGTTACCTAGGCTATACCCGGGCGCTGAAGGAAGCAGGCTTACCCGTAGAAGATGAACTGATCGTCGAGATCGATTCCCACTTCGACACCAGCCCCGAAATTTTCAACAGCCTCTGGAAACGGCCCAACCCTCCGGATGCCATCTTCAGCGCCAGCGACTACAGCGCGGCAGTAGGTTTAAAAGCCGCCTTAAAACTCGGACTCCGAATCCCCGAAGACCTGGCCTTCATGGGCTTCTCCAACGAGCCTTTCACGGAAATCATCACCCCCCAACTCTCCAGTGTAGACCAACAAACCCTCGAAATGGGACGTCGATCTGCCGAACGGCTGATGGCCGTACTTAACAATAACTCCACCCCCGCGAAAACGGAACCTAAACTCGTGCTCTTGCCCAAAGTTATTGTACGTGAAAGTAGTTCGTGACATTTATGGTCAGCCGCTCACCGTGAGGTAGCCCCAAAGAGAACAGAATATTTCTGCATCAGCCTCAGGCTTTCTCATAAATAAACGCTTCGAGACCTTCCAAAAAATGAGCCCCTCGAAGCGTCGGCGAAAATACAAGCAAAGCGAGTGTTTTCATCGACCTTTGAGCGTACGGTATGAGTACATCAGCCAGTAGTATCAATTCAATTATGAAATTTCTGATTATCGGACAAGGCCTAGCTGGTACATTAACCGGCCATCGCCTTGAAGAAGCTGGCCACCTCGTGCACTATGCTGATGCGCCGGAGCAAACGGCAGCAAGCTCCGTTGCCGCCGGAATTGTTAACCCCATCACCGGCCGACGCTTCGTAAAAAGCTGGCGTATCGATGAGCTTATTCCCGAAGCAAAGGGGCTGTATTCTCAGCTTGAGCAAACCCTCGGCCATAAATTCTGGTACGAACAGCCACTCATCCGTACCTTATATAATAGAGGTGACCTCAACGACTGGCAGGCCCGGTCCGCAGATCCCGGCTATCCAGAATACATGGAGGACCAGCCCGACCCCGGAAAAATCCCAGAATTGACCGACTCCGTTTTTGCCTACGCCGGCGTCCGCCATGCCGCCCGGGTAGATGTGGCCGGTCTCGTGCAAGCCTTCCGAAAAAAACTGATTCAAGAAAATCGCTTTCAGGACGAAGAGGCTGACTACGCTCAGGTTCCAGTTCTTCTGGGCGCGGTCGCAGGTGCAAAGAAAGGAATAAAGAGCAGTGAAGATTACGACCACGTAATTTGCTGCGAAGGCTGGCGCGTACGCCATAACCCGTACTTCCGCTACCTGCCCCACGGCGGTAACAAAGGGGAAGTCCTCATCGTAAAAACCAAAGCACCCCTTCTTGATCGGATGTTTAAGCACCGGATCTTCCTAGTCCCCCTAGCCGATGACACTTATTGGGTTGGCGCCACCAGCGAAAACCATTTCGACGACGACTCCCCCACTCCCGCCAACCGTAAGTTCCTCGAAGACCGCCTAGCCGAAATCCTCACGGGTACGGATTACGACATCAGCAGTCATAAGGCAGCAGTACGCCCCACCGTCAAAGACCGCCGGATGTTCATCGGGCAGCATCCTAAAGTACCAGGGCTTTGGATATTAAATGGGCTAGGGACTAAAGGAGCTTCGCTCGCACCGCTGGGTTCGCGTTGGTTGGTAGAGTCTATTCTTGAGAATAAAGATATCCCCGCTGAAGTGAATATCCACCGCTTCACCTCGCGTTAAGACACCACCCCGGGTGAGTTCCAGGATCGTGAAGCGACTAAATACCATCTCTTTTGTTGCTCCGCAATTCGAGAACCCGCCCCAGAGGGGCTCGGCCAGAACGGTGACCGGGGCCAGTTTCAAAAACTTTCTCCGCACCTGCGTTCGCGCCGCCTACTAATTAACCCGCTTAAACGCGTAATTCTGGAAGCGCAGAATGTTGACAAATTTATTTTCAAACCGGTCCACCGCAGCCTGCTCAAAGTTGGTCGCTCCGGAAGGAACAATGGCCACCGGCTGAAAACGAAAGCGGGTATGCATCAGGTCTTCCGGATTGGCCTCCAGAGCGTACTGGAAACGGGTACCGTGCTCAGCGGCCATACGCAGGAAGTAGCGGGTAACATCGTAGCCCACATAAGCTTCATCCTCCGGAAGGGCAGCGTAACGTTCAAAAAACCTGCGGCGGAATTCACGTACCGCTGGATTAAGCTTATCGATAAAGACACTGCTGGATACATGGACGTTGGTGCCTTCGTAGTAGTCAAAATTGATGCGGGTGAAATCGACCCACTGGGGTAGTCCGTAAACAGCCACATTCTGACCAAAGTCCTCGCGCGTATCGGAATAGAGAACACGGAGGAAGTTGGCCACGAAGGATTCGTCCTCATATATAGGTACAATAAAAACCGTTTTGCGGCCCGTCATGTAATCCTCCAGGCTGGTATTGGCGTCGTTCATATCCACCTGAACTTCCTCGAGGGGTTCGACCTGAGCATTGCCGGTCAGGATTTTATACTCGTCCTGAAGGTAACCGAGGCGGGCCTTCTGATTCGGGTCCATACCGGTAACCAGCACGATGCGGTCGGCACCCTGTGTTTTGTAGGCATGCTGCAGTAAGGAGCGCATGTGCGTCTCCAGGGTCGGGTTCACCTGAACGTAGTTTGGGTTATTCTGGCTGATACTGCCGCTGGCACTGTAAGGAGAGATCAGAACGGTTTCCTTACCGCGCACGGTCTCCGCCAGAGCGGATACGTTACTTTTCAGGTAAGCGCCGATTACAATTTGTGACTGCGTAAACTCAGGGCTGGCGGTAATAGTCCGAATTTTGGCTTCGTTGGCACGACTATCCTGAACGTTGACGTTATAACTGGCTTTAGCGTTATTGCGCATATCGTCGAGCGCAAGTTTTGCTCCACTGTAAAAGTGTAGAGACCAAAGTGAGTTCGCGTCCACCTTGTCTTCACTGCCCAGGTAGCGATCCGTGAGGAACGGCAGCACGAAATCGACGTTATAACCAGAAAGGAGGCGTGAGCCTTCGGGTGTAGTCCCGACCTGAGTAACTGGTCTAGTGCCTAAATTTTCGTTGGTATTGGTACCGTTCGGGTCGGTAGGCTGATAGTCGTTGCCTCCTTCTTCCACGATCGGCGGGTTGCGGTTTTCGGAAACCGTAGTCCAGCGGAGGGTATCCATTTTATCCGTCGGGGCATTGGCAATGTAAACGAAGGTTCCGGTAACGGGGTCGTAGACGCGGCGACTCTGGACGGGATCTAGATCTTCACCATCCTGCCCACGACGAGAGTCATCGGTACTGGTAGTTCGGCCGGTACCGGGGTCTACGGCAGGCTTGAAGAGTTCGCATGAAGAGACGAAGACTAGCAGAAGAGCCAGTACGACGAAGATGCTGAGTTTATTCCCACTCAATGGTAGCTGGCGGTTTGGTACTGATGTCATATACGACGCGATTAATCCCTTTAACATTATTGATGATCGAACTACTAACGGCGGCCAGGAAGTCGTACGGCAGGTGGCTCCATTCGGCCGTCATGCCGTCGGTGCTGTTCACTGCGCGTAACACTACGGCTTGCTCGTAAGTGCGTTCGTCTCCCATTACACCAACGGATTGGACCGGCAGCAATATGGTGCCTGCTTGCCATACTTTATCGTACAAACCGTATTCACGAAGCTTGTTGATATATATGGCATCTGCTTTTTGCAGCAGGTCTACTTTTTCCGGCGTAATATCTCCCAAGATTCGGATGGCGAGACCGGGGCCGGGAAACGGATGGCGCTTGATCAGGTGATCGGCCATTCCAAGTTGGGTACCGACCCTCCGTACTTCGTCTTTAAAGAGGAAGCGCAGGGGTTCAACAATTTTCAGGCCCATTTTGGCGGGCAGACCGCCTACGTTGTGGTGGCTTTTGATCGTAACCGAAGGGCCATGAACGGACACACTTTCGATCACGTCCGGATAGATCGTACCCTGGGCGAGGTACTTGATGTTGGTCAGTTTCTTTGCTTCGCGATCGAAGACATCGATGAAGGTTTTACCGATGGCTTTGCGCTTTTTTTCCGGGTCGGAGATGCCGGCCAGGGCATCGTAGAACTCCTGCTTAGCATCGATACCCTTTACGTTGAGGCCCATACCGTCGTAACTCTTCAGCACCTCTTCGAACTCATCCTTACGGAGCAGGCCGTTATCGATGAAGAAGCAAAAAAGGCGGTCGCCGATAGCGCGGTGCAGCAGCATAGCGGCGACCGAGCTGTCTACGCCTCCGGAGAGGCCTAGTAGTACGCGGTCGTCGCCAATTTTTGCTTGCAGCTCAGCGACGGTATCGTCGACGAAGTGAGCCGGCGTCCAGTTACCGGTGCAACCTGCGATGTCAATAACGAAGTTCTTAAGCAGATCTTTACCATCAAGACTGTGATAAACTTCGGGGTGGAACTGGATGCAGTAGACCGGCTGGCGGAAAGCCCCCGGCTTGCTGCCGTAGGCAGCTACTTCCACATCGGCCGTACTGGCCAAAAGTTCAAATTGTGTGGGGATTTCTTTGATGGTATCACCATGGCTCATCCAGACCTGGCTACCGGCCTCAAGGCCAGCCATCAGGCCTTCTTTTTTATGAATGACGGCGAGGTTGGCTTTGCCGTATTCCCGCGTTTCGCTTTGTTCCACGCGGCCACCGAAATGCTGGGCTATATACTGGGCGCCGTAACAGATGCCGAGTACGGGCCGCTTTCCAATCAGGGCTTCCAGGTTGGGGTGCAGAGCGCGTTCTTCACGTACCGAAAATGGGCTACCACTCAGGATCACAGCTTTAATGGTGTCGTCCAGCTCGGGGACCTTATTAAAAGGCACAATTTCGCTGTAAACATTTAGCTCGCGTATGCGGCGGGCAATTAGCTGGGTGTACTGGCTACCAAAATCGAGGATTAGGACCTTTTCCGTCATGGAGGCGAAGGTAGGGGATTAGTTTGTTAGAATGCTAGTGTTTTAGACTGTTAGTTCGTTGACGTACCGCAACGTCGGCCCGAGAGTCGATGCTGCGGCACCTACTTACTTATCCATCCCTTCCACTGCACCTGCGGCCGCGCCTAAAAAAGTATTCAGCCGACAACCTTATCGGCCGTGGTGCTAAATACTTTAAGGATCGTCAATTCAATAATTATCCTGGTTGAAGCGTAAGGGTCGTAGTACTGATCGAATCGGTAAAAAGCCTGCATAGCCATAGCTATCGAGGCTTTCCAGCAATGCAAAGCATTGCCCCGGGGGCAAGCTGCACCGCGTAGTAAAACGGACAGTTATTGAATTGACGGTCCTAAACTAAACCCCAGGTGCTGGCTTAAAATTTATAGCAGCCAGATCGGTTGCTGCTAGAAGCGCCGATGGTAATACCCACGGTGAGGCCACCGATAAAGTAGTAATCTCCAGCATCACCACCACGGACATAAGTGAGGTCTGTAACTTCAGCCACATTCTCTACTGCAGGATTAGAGAAACGCGCGGCTAAGCCACCGTTATCTCCCTGAAGCACGTCGAGATAGTTCACGCGGGTATCAGAAACATCATCCAGATAATCAGTTCCTGCTCTGCGGGCGCCAAGCTCGAGTCCGATAACGATCCGGTCGGCAAAGCGAACGCGAACGCCACCACCCACTACTCCTACCACGGTCGTGAGTTCGTAGGGGGTAGCATCGTAGTTAGGGCTTAAACCACTACCCTGGCCTTCGGTACGCAGCGGCTGAAGCTCGGTAAACACGCCGTCCATTTCACCTTCGGGGTTGAAGCTGAGAACGCCAACGCCAGCGTAAACATAAGAGGCAAAGAAATTACCTTCAGGGTCTCCAATGTAGAAGAGATCATACTCCAATGCTGCATTGAATTCGGTAATTGAGGACCGAAAGTTGCGGCTGAATATCACCTGCTCGCCCAATTCATTAGGTGCCTGTGCATCATCTTCCTCGGCGCTAATGCGGCCAAAATTACCACTCACCCGAATGCCGAAGCGTGTGGTCGGACGGTACCGAAGGTACAGGCCACCCGCAAAGTTCATATCTTCAGGGTGTAAACCTAACTCCTCCGGGCTGAGGTCCCCACTGTAAACAGAACCTCCAACTTTGATGCCAAATTCCAACTCTTGTGCCCGGACTGTAGTGAAAATACCGAGAACAAAAAGGAAGGAAAAAAGAAGAAAACGAGTATGCATAACGAAGTTAATTTCAGTTTTTGGGGAGAAGTGCAATATTCCCGTAATAGAAAGATCAAAGTTAAGCCAAAAATTGTGCAGAACACGCCAAAATGCTTCGCAATAGGTTTCCTTTGCAACGCTTATGGCTAAAACTAACGACAAAACCGACCGACCCGACTCGGGGCGCACCCAGAAGGAGAAATTCAACCGGAGCTTGCGCATTTTCGACTACGTCTGGCTTTACCGCTGGAAGTTCATTCTTAGCTTCATCATTCTAACGATCAGCAGTTTGGTGTTCTTGGTACTCTTGCAGCTACCCGGCGAAGCCTTGAATGTGATCAGCGGTAAAGGAAAATACGACCTGACCGTATCAGAAATCTTCACCCTACTTGCGGTGCTGCTCATCATTCAGGCCCCACTCAGTTTCTTCCGCGTTCGCCTCCAGGCGGAGGTTAGCGAAAAGGCGATGGGCTCTTTGCGAAAAGATCTTTATGGCAAGATCCTCCACCTCCAGATTCCGTTTTTTGAACGGACCCGGGTAGGAGAGATTACCAGCCGCATCACCAACGACATCACGCAGATTCAGGGTGTTTTTTCGTTGACCCTCGCGGAATTCCTACGCCAACTCATCATCCTTACCGGGGCGATCATTTTCATCTTAATAACGATGACCAAGCTGGCGCTTGTCAGCCTCGCCATCTTCCCCGTCGTGGTCGTTGCGGCCATGTTCTTCGGCCGGTACGTGCGTAAGATGACGAAGGCCCGCCAGGAGCAACTGGCGACCTCCAACGTGATCGTTGAAGAAAGCCTCAGCAGTATCGCCACCGTTAAAGCCTACACCAACGAGGAGTTTGAGCGCGCGCGCTACGGCCACAGCATCGACGAGACGGTCCGGATTTCATTGAAGACCGCTTCGGCCCGCGGCCTTTTCTCCGCCTTCATCGTCACGGTAATGTTCGGCTCGCTGTTTTACATCATTTACCGGGCGGTGCTGCTGGTGCAAGCAGGTGCATTGCCGGAGGGAGACTTGTTCTCTTTCGTCATATTTACCGCTTTGATCGGTGGGTCCATCGCCAGCCTCGGCAACTTCTACGGTGAGATCGTTTCCGCGCTGGGAGCCTCCGACCGTGTAGTTGAAATTCTCGACAGTGAAGAAACAGAAGGCGCGAACGCAGGTGTAATGGAAGTTCTTCCACAAGGCTCCTCCAGCAAAACTACAGCAACCCAAGCTGTTGACATCAGTACTCCGGCGGCTGTCGAAGGCCACATACACTACGAAAACGTCCGCTTTAACTACCCCACCCGACCGGATGTACAGGTATTGAAGGGCATCAATCTGAAGATCAAGCCGGGAGAGAAAGTTGCACTCGTTGGTGCTTCCGGCAGCGGCAAGTCGACAATCATGAAGTTGCTCCTTCGCTTCTACCCCATCAGCGAAGGCCGCATTACCGTAGATGGTAAGAATATCGAAGACTTCGACCTTCACCACTTCCGGGAAAACCTAGCCCTCGTCCCGCAGGAAGTACTACTCTTCGGTGGCTCCATTCGTGAGAACATCGCCTATGGTGCACTGGGCGCTACCGAAGAAGCAATCCGGGAAGCTGCCCAAAAGGCCAACGCGCTAGAATTTATCGAGAAGTTCCCCGAGGGTTTCGATACGGTAGTTGGTGACCGTGGCGTTCAGCTTAGTGGCGGGCAACGGCAGCGGGTAGCCATTGCCCGGGCTATTCTGAAAGACCCCGCGGTGCTGCTGCTCGACGAAGCCACCAGCAGCCTCGACGCCGAGAGCGAGCGCGTCGTCCAGGAAGCCCTGAACCGCTTGATGGAAGGCCGGACGTCCATCATCATTGCTCACCGCCTGGCCACCATCCGGGAAGTTGACCGTATCTATGTGATTGAGAATGGCCAAATCGTTGAGCAAGGGACGCATGAAGAACTAAGTGACATCATGGGTGGAGCGTATTCAGCGCTGGCGCGTCTCCAGTTTCAGGCGGAGTAACCTGGTCGAGGCTCACTCCGTGAGCGTCGACCAGAGTTAAAAACAAATTATGATTCAGCACGACGTACCTCTTGTCCGGCTCAACACCTTCAAGCTCCCCTGCGTGGCGGAGCGGTACTTAGCGTTGACCGATCTACGGCAGCTCGAAGGTCCGGAGTTCAAACAAGCCCCGGAGCTCGTCCTTGGCGGCGGAAGCAATATGCTTCTACTGGACCAGGTGCCAGGGCTGACGGTCCACGTTTCCCTTGGAGGGGTACAACTTCTGACGCCAGTCCCCGTCCGTAAAACCTCCTCATCGTTGGACACGGGTACTTTAATCGTCCGCGTAGCCGCCGGAGTAGACTGGAACCAATTTGTACGTTACACCCTTGACCAGGGCTGGTACGGTTTTGAAAACCTGATCCTGATTCCCGGTACTGTGGGCGCGGCTCCCGTGCAAAATATCGGAGCCTACGGAGCGGAGATCGCCGAACGGATTGAAGCCGTCCATGTCTGGGAATACGGGATTGGTGTACGGGTCCTCACGCCAGAAGAGTGTGAATTCGGTTACCGGGACAGCAGGTTCAAGCAGGAACCAGGCCGGTTTCTCATCACGGCGGTAGACTTTCGCCTCAACGGTAAGCACGAGCTGAAGACCGGCTACGGTGCCATCCAGACGGAGCTTGCCTGTTTAAAAATTGACAATCCGACGCCAAACGATGTGGCACTTGCCGTAACGAATATCCGCAGGTCTAAGCTTCCAGACTGGTTTTTCCTGGGTAACAGCGGTAGCTTTTTCAAAAACCCGGTGGTCCCAATGTCCGTTCATAACCGCTTGAAGACGGAATATGAAGATCTCCCTTCCTACCCCATCAACCCGGGTCACGTAAAGCTGCCCGCTGGCTGGCTGATTGAGCGGGCGGGGCTGAAGGGTATGCGTAACGAAGCGGTTGGCACTTATGAGAAGCAAGCGCTGGTGCTGGTTAACCACGGTAGCGCTACCGGGCGGGAGGTGCTAAATTTTAGTGAATCCGTTCAGGCAGGAGTGTTGACAAAATTTGGGGTGGAGCTGGAACGAGAGGTTCAGGTTCTAGGAGTTAGTACGGTATAATCTAAGTTTCAATGTCAGAAATCCAAATTTATCCTGAGCTTGCTAAGGCCGTAAACGGTTTTCGCTCTACTTTCCAAGAGAGCGATTTCTATTCCAGACCCATGCGGCGTATTGTTCGGCAGGAAATCTCCGCAGGTGTCAGCCAGGCGCAGCAAGAAGAGAAAGTGCTGGCGCTAAATTTCATCTGTACCCACAACTCCCGTCGCAGCCAGATTGCTCAGATATGGACTACTGTTGCCACCGCCTGGCACGACAATAAGTTCGTCACCGCTTACTCCGGAGGTACTGAAGTGACCGCGCTACATCCGAATGTAATCACAGCCCTGAGCAACCTTGGATTTAAGGTTGAAGGTGACGGAGGTGATCCGGGGCGATATCTGGTGTACTTCAGCGACGATTATCCTCCGGTGAAGTGTTGGTCTAAGCGCTACGACGATGCAAACAACCCGGAAGAAGACTTCCTGGCGATCATGGTTTGTGACGATGCGGATGCTAATTGTCCGGTTATTCCTACGGCTAGAAAACGAATTGCATTAAGGTATATTGATCCCAAGTTTTCGGACGGGACTAATAAAGAGATGGTCACTTACATAAGAACTACTCGGGAGATTGGGTCAGAGGTGTTTTCGTTGTTTTGAAAACACCGTAGTGCTAGGCCTTAGGAACGCCGATGCTACGGTACACTCCTTGCTCATCGTACCCTTCCGTTGCACCCGCGTCCGCGCACCTTAATCATACATCTGTACTACCTGCACTACCGCTAAAAATGCAAAGAGCCCGCCGATAAAGAAATTGATGTTGCGGGTAAATAGTGCCATGTTCCGGTTGATCCAACCCGATAAGCGACCGTAGAGGGTGAAAATAAACAGCGCGCCCAGTGCTGTACCCGGCACGTAGAAAAGTCGGGACATAAATGCCTGAGAAAGGTAGCCATCGGCCATCAAAAAGCCCGCGATGGCAAAGACAAAGGGAATGTTGAGGATGTTCATCGAGCTCATGATCATGCCCCGCCAGAAAGGGCCACCTTTGTATGGCTGTACCACTTCGGCCCTCCTGGCCGCCCGGGCACGAAAGCCCTTCCAGGTAAAAACCAGCGCTAAAATCAGAAACAGGGGAACCGCCCATTGCTTGATGGCGGGCACCACCGACGGGTTGGTAGTCAGCAGCTTAGCGAACAAAACAGCCATGGTTGTTTGTGCACCAATGATCAAGGCCATACCGGCCGAAAAGAGATAGGCTTTACGTTTTCCTACCCGCAAGGCCGTGCCAACGACCTGCATATTGAGCATCCCTGGAAACCAGGTAATGAATACGCCGGTACCGAGACCAGCCAGAAAGGCGTTGATAATTTCCACACCACAAAGGTAAAAGGCGAATCAAAACTATCCAGAGTTTATCGACGGTCAGCTTTTAATGAGTAACGAACACGTGCAATATAATCGATTTTCAACCCAGATTAAGCACTTCTCTGCTTTAGTTGCGAACATATTTCCGGACCTTAGCACTTTTGAAAGAACCTTAAACAAAATCATTCCATAAAACCAACCCAGGATGAACCCCGTAAAAATAAAATTTGGCACTGACGGCTGGCGCGCCATCATCGCCCATGAATACACCATAGACAACGTAATGCGTGTAGCGGAAGGTACCGCCCTCTGGCTAAAGAAGCAAGGAGGTACCCGCGTCGTGATCGGTTACGACTGTCGGTTCGGCGGCAAAATGTTTACCGAAGCCACCGCCCGCGTTTTAGGCAAGCACGGAATTATAAGCCTGGTTGCGCCCAATTTCATCTCCACTCCAATGGTGAGTCTTGGTGTAGTAAAAACCGGCGCTGACCTCGGCGTAGTAATCACCGCCAGCCACAACCCGCCCAGCTACAACGGCTACAAGCTTAAGTCTAAGCTTGGCGGTCCATCCGTTCCTGCAGACGTGTCCGCCGTGGAAGATTTGATCCCCGACGCAGTCCCTACCGGTGTACCAAGTTACGAAGAAATCAAGGCTAAAGGACTCGTTGAAGAGCACGACTTCGAGCAGATCTACCTCGACCACGTGAACAAGGGATTCAACATGGACCTGATCCGCAACTCCGGAATCGGCATCGCCTACGACGCCATGTACGGAGCTGGCATGAGTGCCATGCAGAAGCTGCTGCCTAACGCTACTCACCTGCACTGTGAGCTCAACCCCGGGTTCAACGGGCAGGCCCCCGAACCCATCGGCCGTAACCTGACGGAGCTTGCAGAAACGATCAAGAACGATCCTAAGATTGCCCTTGGTATTGCCAATGATGGTGATGCGGACCGCATCGGCCTCTTCAACGGCGACGGTGAATTTGTGGACAGTCACCACATTCTGCTCCTGCTACTCATGTACCAATTTGAGTACAAAGGCATCAAGACCGGCGAGGTGATCCTCACCTTCTCCGTTACCGACAAACTCAAGCAGCTCGCTGAGATGTACGGCCTGGACTACGAAGTCACAAAGATCGGCTTCAAGTACATCGCCGAAATTATGGCCGAGCGTGAAGTTATCGTTGGCGGCGAAGAATCCGGTGGCCTGGCCGTTTCCGGCCACATTCCCGAGCGGGACGGCATCTGGATCGGTCTGATGATCGCTGAATACATGGCCAAGTCCGGCAAGTCTCTCAAAGAACTCGTTGCTGACCTCTACGCCAAGATCGGTAGCTTCAACTGCGACCGCGACGATGTCCACGTGGAAAACGACCGCAAATGGGAGATTGTGAAGCAGGCCAAGGAGGCTCCCTTTACTAAAATCGGCCCGTACAACGTCACCCGTGTCGCCCACCTAGACGGCAGCAAGTTTTACCTCAATGGGGAAGACCGCTGGCTCATGGTGCGCCCTTCTGGTACGGAGCCCGTGTTGCGGGTATACGCTCAGGGTGCCGACGCTGCTGAGGTCCGTAAAATCCTTGATGCCGCACGGGCAGAGATGGGAATTTAAGGCCCTTAGACCCTTAGATTATTGGTTCGTCAGGCTGCCGCGCTTTCATGCGTTGCAGCCTGACGTTTTTTAGGGCGCGGACGCGGGATACGGCGTAAGGTTTTGAAGAATATGCCCCCAATCTGTTGCTACTTTAATGAACACTAAAAGACCAACAAGCTAACGCGCTAACAGGCTATCTTTCCGCCATGAAAAGCCTAACCGACCTCTACTCTGTGGAAAACTTTCGCTCCACCGGACATGCACTGGTAGATCAATTAGCCGACTACCTCGAAAGCACGCCCAGCGCCGACGCCAATCCGCACGCAGAGCCGGAAGATATGCTGAAGGATTACCGTCAAGTTCTGGAAGACGGCAGTACCCCAAACGAGCTCTACGCAAAATATATCGCTGAATCCCTCCACCTGCACAGCCCGAATTATATGGGCCACCAGGTAAACCCACCCGCTCCGCTAACGGCCCTCGCGGATATGGTAAACGGCATAATAAATGGCAGTACCGCTATCTTCGAGATGGGGCGAACCGGCGCGGTGATGGAGCGGTTGGTGATTGAAAAATTCGCAGACTTGCTCGGTTTAGCGGATACAACTGGAGGCTTTCTCACCAACGGCGGAACCCTCGCTAACCTCACCGCTTTACTGGCTGCCCGCACCGCAAAATGGCCCTCAGGCGATGCCTGGAGCAGCGGTAATCAAGCGTTCCGCCCCTGCGTCCTCGTAAACGAACAAGCGCATTATTGTATCGACCGGGCGGTAAAAATTATGGGCTGGGGTGAAGCTGGTATCATCAATATTGCTGCGGACGAAAACTTCCGGATGCGAACCGGACTGATCGACGAAGCAATCGCCAATGCAAAAGAGGAAGGCCTGACCCCACTCGCCATTGTTGGTAGTGCCTGCACCACCAGCACCGGCTCATTCGACGACCTCGATGCCATTGCAGATGCCGCAGACAAGCACGGCTTGTGGTTCCACGTTGACGGTGCGCACGGTGCACCGGTACGCCTAGACCCTGGCCGCAGACACCTACTCAATGGGCTTGAACGGGCCGACAGCCTGACCATGGATTTCCACAAGATGCTGATGTGCCCAGGGCTGACCACCGGCATCTTCTTCCGCAAAGGGTCGGATGCTTACCGCACTTTTCACCAAAAAGCCGACTACCTACTCAGTTTTGACACGAACGAAGAGGATTGGTACAATGTGGGCCGCCGAACGTTTGAGTGCACCAAGAACATGATGAGTTTACGGGTTTTTAGCCTACTCGCTTGCCATGGAGCCGATATTTTCCGTGACTACGTTGTCCGCGTAAACGAAATCGCGAATCAATTCGCCAGTACCGTTAAAAAGAACCAAGATTTTGAGCTTGCCCTGGAACCGGATTGCAACATTGTGTGTTTTAGATTTTGTCCTAATGGGTGTACCCACACTTCAGATGAGCTAAGTCACCTGAATGCGATGATCCGGGCACAGTTGGTAGCAGAGACGAAATTTTATGTTGTCCAAACCAAGCTCCGGAGCCAATTGTACTTAAGGTGTACGTTTACAAATCAGGCAACAACAGAGCAGCATCTGATGGAGTTGCTCGCAAAACTCTCCCAAATCGGCAATAGCCTGGTTGAATTCAGAAATATCTTGATCTGATATTATCTTCTTAGATACGGCTAAGGAACCTATTTTGGCGTACTGGTTCTTGAATGAGGCTTTATATTTGTGCCACTTAATCAAAGAAAGCAAAACATGAAAACACCCCTGCGCATACATACTGAAGGCCGCAGAATGCTCGTAATCTTACTTGTACTCCTCGGGGGGGCTACTGCCGTTACCTTCTGGCAATTTCCAGTGTGGGGCCTGCCCGTGGCGATAGTTTCTGTGATTTTCTTCCTCATAATTCTCCAGTTTTTCCGTAATCCAGCGCGCCTGGTTCCCGAAGAGGACGACAACATCATCTACGCTCCTGCGGATGGTAAAGTGGTGGTGATTGAAGAAGCCGAGGAGCCAGAATACTTCAAGGATAAGCGCCTACAGGTAAGCATCTTCATGTCTCCCGTCGATGTTCACGTAAACCGCAACCCAATCGGAGGCGAGGTTAAATACAATGCTTACCACCCCGGTAGGTACCTAGTTGCCTGGCATCCAAAATCCAGCACTGAAAACGAAAGAACGACGATGGTGATCGATAATGGCAGCACGGAAATATTGCTGCGCCAGATCGCCGGCGCCCTGGCCAAACGGATCAAGAACTACGTAGATGTGGGTGACATGGTACGGCAGGGAGAAGATTTCGGCTTCATCAAATTTGGCAGCCGGGTAGACCTTTTTCTGCCACTGGGCACCAAGCTGGAGGTGGAACTGAATCAAAAAGTAAAGGGCAATAAGACCATTATCGGCAGACTTGGGTAAAATATCCGGCAAGTCAGAAATAAGATTCCCCGGTTTCACTTTAGCCGTAGGTATGCACATTAGTTTATATTGCCTCCCCCTCCGGAACAACCTCAAATCCTGAATCCTGAAAGTATGGCTCGCAAACAAAAACCCAAGTACGAAGAAAAAACCCTCCGCGAAAAAAAGCTCGATTTTCGACGCCATTTTCGGACTTACCTAGTGATGGGCCTTTTTTTCATAGCCCTGAACATATTTGGAGGTTCGAGGCAATTTTGGGCCATCTGGCCAATCCTTGGTTGGGGTATTGGGGTAGCCATGCAGGGGCTCAGTCTCTACGGCCCGCTCGCTGACCCCGAGGATGCCCATCCTGAGGATCGGAATACAGACCAAGAGTTTTTCGGACCTCTACCTGATATCACCGACGAAGAAGTCCGCCGCCGAAAGGATGAGATAGAATTGCGGGAGTTAGAGTCGCGGCGGCCTTATCGAGACGAGGACCTAGTGTAATAGCCCTATTGGTAAAGCGCCCATTCTGCACCGTTTTGATGCGGACGTCACCTTAATAAGTTCCCGAACGCCTCTCCTAGCGGCACAACTCCTTTCGTACCTGGGCTTAACCTACGCGCTCTAAGTAAAGACTTCAGCCGGTGTTCGGCAAAGTCCTCGTCTTCGGGCCTAAGGGACTGTTCTTTGATTCGGCCATTATCGGCCCCCGAATGAAGGAAACGACCTTCGCCGAGATAGAAGCCGACGTGGGTAATCTTCTCAGATTCATCCTGACGGTAGCGGCCGAAAAACAACAGATCACCCGGTTCAAGATTACGAAAGTCACTGGTTAGTTCAATTTCTTCACCAGCCTGGACCTGCTGACTAGCGTCGCGGGGGATTACGTAGCCGCTTTCGTAGAACGCAGTCTTGGTGAACCCGGAACAATCCATCGCCTTGGGGCTAGTACCACCCCACAAATATGGGCGACCGGTATTAGCGTACGCCATCCCCAGTAACTCCTCTGCCTGAAGGGTCTTTCCATACATCACCGGCAGTACCAGATATTTTCCTTCAACTAGTCCAGGGCTTCCGTCAGGTAGACGAACTCTTACCATTTTATCAGCTTCCCATTCATCATCAGTGTACTCAACGAGGTTCCCAGAAACCAAGTCAGTGATAATCTCTTCCTCATCCGACTTCATCACGCCCGCCGGGCCGACGTACATGCGCAAATTGTCCCCAAACCATGCTTTGGATTCTTTTGGCCTCATCCCAACGAACGCCCCCGGCTCCAACCAGGCTAGGTAACGATCAGGCGTACGTACCAAGTACCAGCCATCCTGAAAATCTAGTACCTGAATGGGTGTTCCGAGTAAAGCCTGAGTAGCTAACTCCTGGCTGTGTCCCGGCTTCGATCGCAGGTTGGCAACGGATACGTTGATGATACCCGTCGTTTTCCCTTCCAGTAATTCCGCATCAGGAAGCAGGCGAAAGTTGTTTTTTTGCACCACAAAACCTCCATCAGATAGCACCTTCTGGAGACTATCAAAGGCTTCAGGGATAGTAGTATACCCTTCGACTAATAGGCCATTAAGCGTGGACACGTGGCGCAACTCCAAACGGTCTACCCTACTATCCTCGACGTAGTGAGCTTTGATACGGTCGGCCATCTGTTCAAAGCTTTTCGCTTTATTGGCGTCGCGGCAAGAGCTAAGGGCAAGGAACCCGAGTAGGAGGAAGACGATTTGGGTACAGTCTTTCATAATGATAAACTTAGTTAGTAGCGGCTAAAATAAAGAGAGGTTAACAGCCAAAGTAAAGACAGGTGTACCTACAATCAAGCCTCATAGGTGAGAAAATGTGCCCTTTACTGCTTAAACAATGCAAGAAAGGTGCTTTGTCAAGCAAATAACCCCTATTTTTACCACTAAGCTGGTAACTATTCTACTTAATATTGTTACAACTATGCTTTAACAAGCGAATTTTGAGTAGGCTTAACACGAATTAGAGATCAGAAGTGTTTTTTTTTCTATTCCATTTAACGACTGCCTTAGTCATCCATTCGCTTTTCCATATCATCTTTTTTTTTTCATTTTCCTTTTTTTGTTATGAACTTATTTGTTGCCCGGCTAAGCTGGGACACTGACGAAGACACCCTCCAGAATACCTTCAGCGCCTATGGTGAGGTTGAGTCAGTAAAAATTATCCTCGACCGGGAAACCGGTCGTTCGCGTGGTTTTGGTTTCGTAGAGATGCCAAACGAAGAAGAAGCCAAGGCCGCTATTGAGGCCCTAGATCAATCCGACCTCGACGGTCGCACCATTGTTGTCAAAGAAAACGACCGCCAAGGCGGCGGCGGCGGCGGCGGCGGTTTCCGCGG
>Ga0306864_1000522_pt1 | contig 17635 bp, 16 predicted proteins | sample AntRauTorckE5430_FD_190448 | JGI IMG/M metagenome (GOLD analysis project Ga0306864, IMG submission 190448) | Saline lake microbial communities from Rauer Islands, Antarctica - Metagenome Torckler E5 #430 (v2) (version 2) | ecosystem: Environmental > Aquatic > Non-marine Saline and Alkaline >...
GCATTTGTTTTCTCAGGGGTCATGGATGACATCACTTCGCAGCAGTCGCCAAGGTTCGTCGTTCCTGAACAAGGCTTCTTCTACATTTCCAGCTCAAGTGCTCTCACTTTCGATTCAGCAACCTCCTCATTTTGCTTTGCTGCCATTACTTCCTCCGGTGCCAATTCCAGCTCTTTGATGGCCAATTCAGCAACGACTAGTTTTTCTTTTGCTGCTCTTACTTCTTCCGCACATTTGCTAGTTATTGTGTTCATTTCATTGGAAACTTCTTCTTTCTCCTCGTTGTCTTTCAACACAGTTTCTTCAAGGGACATCACTTCTGATGCCACTTTTGCTTGCATAGTATCGGACATATCCTGTTGAGAAGCCATGCGTGCTTTCATGATATTATATTCCACTTGCGACTTTGCCAAGGCCTTCCCCATTTCCAGCTCAAGTGCTCTCACTTTCGATTCAGCAACCTCCTGATTCCGCTTTGCTGTCATTACTTCCTCCACGCCGTCAGCCTCAAGAGCACTCATCTTCTTGATGAGTCCATCTTTCTCCTCATTGTGCTTCGTATCAGTTTCCTGAAGTGATTTCGCTAATTTATCTTCCAATGCCAATTTCAGCTCTTTGATGGCCAATTCGGCAACGACTAGTTTTTCTTTTGCTGCTCTTACTTCTTCCGCGCATTTGCTCGTTATTGTGTTCATTTCATCGGAGATTTCCCCTTTCTCCTTGTTGTGTTTCAAAACAGTTTCTTCAAGGGACATCACTTCTGATGCCACTTTTGCTTGCATAGTATCGAATATATCCTGTTGGGAAGCAATGCGTGCTTTCATGACATCATTTTCCACTTGCGACTTTGCCAAAGCCATTTGTGAAGAAACTAGGTGAATTTCTGTTTCCTTCACCTTTGAATCGGCATTCTCCTGTGATTGGCTAGCACTATGGACAGATTTTTTCATAGAATCTCTCATCTGTTCAAGGACTTTCTCGAGCATATCCCTTTCTGCTGCATACACTTTGGACTCCATTGATACTTCACTTAGATTCGTTTCTAAAATATTCCTTTCATTCGTTTGCTTTAGTTCCAACGCGCTAGCCGTACTAATATCATGTTGGTACACCACAACCTTTTCCATTAGCTCCATTATTTGCCCATCAAGCTGAGAACGCATTGCATCATATTCGCTGGTTTTGATCTTCAATTGACTTGTAGACTCTGCAAGTTTCAGATCGACACTCAGTCTCATCTCAATTTGTTCGCGAATCTCTTTTTGCTGCAATTCCATCATTTCTGATTGACTAAGCTGTGCAGACCGGTTAATTTCCAGGGCATTTTGAAGCACATTAGATGTTGATTCCAAATCACTACGCAAATTTACAACTTCTTCTCGAGAGGTTTGAAATTTGACCTTCACAATCCCCAACTCCATTGTCATTTGAGATAGAGCAGATTCAAGAGCATTCGTTTTACTACTGAAGTTGCTTTCTAATTCTACCTTTTCATTTTGTAGTGAATTGATCGCAGATCGCAATTGGTCATTGCATTCACGCCTGTCGGCTAGCAACTTATCCTTTTCGCCAAGCAATAACTCACGTTCTGTCGCTTGTTGTTGGAGTTTCTCTTGAATAGATTCACGTTCTTTGTTTACTATCAGTAACTCTTGCTCTTTGTTCCGTAGTTTCTCTCGAAAGTCTTTAACATCTCTATTTAGATCAACAATCTCGATTGTAGCCTGAATGGCAAGGGTTTCATCATTGTGAACCTTTTGCTCGAGCTTGCAAACCTCCTTTTCAACCGAAGTCAGGGAAGCTATTAGCTTGTCACGTGTCTCGTTCGCAACCGAAATCTCTCCTTCTTGCCGTTTTACACTTTCCAGTAACTGCTGTACTTTCTCTTGCATGGAGCAAAGATCCAATTTGATATCCACTTTCTCTTCTAACATTGCCTGCGACTTCAGATTCTCTTCAGACATTTTTGACAGGGCATGACCAAGTTGCTGTGAGGACTCTTCTAGTTTCGTCATCTTTGCCTTTCCTTCTTCAAACATGGTTTTATACTTCTGTTTCCTATTGAACATCTTTTTTGCCCTCTCGTTTTGCATGCATCGTTCTCTTAGATGGAAGACAGGAGAATGCAGGGACTCGAAAAGTGTTTGCCACTCATTATACAGCGTTCCACTATTTGCTTCAAAAATTTTCTTCATATCTTCTACTTTATGCATCATCAACGAGAGATAAAGTAACGAGGAAAGAAGTTGAATAAATTTACTCTCCTCTTGGCTTTCCACGTTTCTTCGTCTAATTTTCGACGCGCTTCCACTATATCTTATCGTGGCCGCTCTCTCCCTACTCTTCTTTCTCAAATCATCAAACTTTTCCTGCGCAAGAGACAGCATTTCGTTGTGATCTATAATGGTAAAGTGGTGTTTCACAGTGACGACTTTCGTCGGAGGAGATACGGACATTTTCCCAGTGTTCCTGTTGTCGTCATTATTATTCGTCAAATTGGAGAGAGTATCATCTTGCAAAATCATGAGCCAGGAGAAAGGGCTTTCGTTCCTTTGTTTTGCGCATTACCAATTGTAACCTTAGATTGATTATTCCTCGACCTGACTGAAAAGCTCACAAAATCCGTACGAACACGCGCAAAGCGTTTAATAAAATTTCTTGAAGGTATCGCTCAACATCTAAAATTGCTGAGAGTATAAAAAACATGAAGAAACAATCCACTTTTGTAATTGAAGATGAGTCGTCATTAGCATCATGGATGAAAAAGAGTGAAAACAACAAGATGCTTCTAATATTCGACGTTCATCTTCTTTGGAGCGGTAATTGCGAAATCCTCACTCCTTGCTTTGATCAGATGTATATTCAATATGAGAATGCCGAGGAACGATTCGCATGCTTGTCTATGGAGGGACAAAAGTTCGCAAATGCATTTGCATCCCTTGTTACCATCTCAGATAGCTGCATGACAACTTTGGACGATATTCTTATGGATGTCGAAGCTAAAGTGCTAGTAAATAATGCGACCAAGGAGACTACTAGCTCAAGTTTTGGCAGCAAAGCTAGCAGCACCAATATTATAGAGAAGATGAAAGTTTTGCTCCAGAAGAAAGGAGATGGATGTGCACCGTTATTTCTAGCAGTGAAGGACAGAGAGATTATTTCTATTGTTCAAGGCGCAGACTACCCGGCGTTGCAGCATATTGTGAATGAACACATTCCGAAACTGTCATCACATCATAATGAATATGACAATACCAATGTGGAAGAAGGAAGTGGATTAAAATTGTGACGGAAAAGTGCGGGACGCGGGACGTATTTTTAAATAGCCTCTTGCATCATATCCACATCGCTTACGTATTGGAATTTAGCAATGACGGCCGAGGATGAAACCCAACGGATCATTATTACCAGGATCAGTAATGAAATCCTAACAAAAAGCAAGAAGAAGCACAACGAAATTTAATTTTAGGATAGTTTTTTTATATATCTATTCTGTTCAAGAAGTACAGCAGTAGTTCGTGGATCTTTCACTCACCTACTTCACACTCCGTTTTCTTTCTTATATCCCACCGGTAAATTCTATTCTAAAATAACCTTTCACAATGGGCTTGCTTCCTGACACCGAATACTTTCAAGTAAAAAGCAATGGTCTCAGTCAATTCCAAACTATGGGTGCGTACCTCGGAGGATCTGCATTTCAGACCGTAGTCGATAACCCAGTCACTGCGTACCGTCAGCTAGTCCAGCAGTACGCTAAAGACCTTGAAGGAAAAGCGGTGGACCCCAAGATTGCCTCTAAGGAGGCAAAGGCCATTTTTACAAGTAATCCTGTAGGAGCATCGCTCTCTGGTCTTGGTCCGCGTATTATTGGAGTTGGATTCAAACGTATTCCAAAGTTCGGTATTCTCCTTGGAATCTCATTCTTCATTGGGGAAGAAGGAGACATCGGCATGGTCGCCGCAACCGGTGCCTCTATCTTATCTGCTCCCTTCATCAACCCTATTCGTATGATCGAGAAACAGCAGCGCGCTTACTTTAAGCAGACCGGAGCGGTCAAACCTATAATGGAAATTTGTAGAGAGGCTGCTGCCCAAAACTTTAAACCTCTTTTCCGTGGAACTATTCCGCTCATTGGACATTCTCTCGCTTCGGCTCTATTGGGACTTGTTGGTCAACCCAAGCTCCAAAAATGGGTCAAGGAAGAGGTGGGTTCCAAGACACAACTTCCCAACTTTGTAACTGGTTTGATTGCATCATCTGCTGTCAGTCCTATATACGTCTTTGTCACAAACCCCATGAGTCGTCTTGAGGTCATCATGCAGACCAGCAAGATTGATGGAAAGTCGATTGGAGTTATTGAGGCTTGTAAGGAGATGGCAAATGATAGCAAGCAGTTCGGTTTGAGGGGAGCCTTCCGTGGACAAGGTATTGGAATGGCAAAGGCTGTTTTGAGTTTGACCATGTTCCATCAAGGACGTATTTGGCTCACCGATACTGCCAAGCAATACAACATTGATAATGGAAGCTATGTCCCCAACTAAGGACATTTGAAAATTGACCACACAGCGAGCAAGATGAAATGTTATGTTTGGTCTTTTTGACTGAATCAAAAAAAGGTGACAGAAGAGGAATATAAGACTGATGCACTCTGCGAGAGCAAACGAGGAAGCAGGAAGAGAACCATCGCGGAATACTTCATTAAGAAAACTATGTGCCATCATCATGGAAAGAAGAGCGAAGAACTAAATCAACCACAGTGAGAAAAAAATCTAAATAATTTTGCATATAACTTCGATATTATTATCATTGCCCCTCCTATCGCTTCATGGGGAAACCTTTCACTGTTCACTGTGAATTCACACCGATGAGATCTGCAAACTCTCAAAGCAAAAAATGGACAACCATGTTACCTCAGATAGCCTCAGTCAGATCTATCAACCTATTTCTAAAGAGCCACTCTGCACTGATTTAATTGTGTTTCAATACTTCCTTATTTACTCGACCTTATGCGCCATATTATGTGTCTGCATAATAGATAGTACCGGTGCTACTACTACTACTACTGTACTGCTACTACTGTTGTACCTACGTAGATTGTTGCTTTCTTTCAAGAACAATTATTCATTACATATTTATTGGACCGCGCCAATTTTTTTTGTTAGATGACGTCAGCTAGAAAATGGTGACTTTCAAAACTATCATCATTGCATACCACGAGCCATCACCACGAGACATGAGAACAAACAGACAAAAGACGAGTAAAGAACACACAATACAGAACAAACCAACAAACAAACAAACAACTAACCAGAAAGCGCATACTAAAACACTATCAACGTCACTAGATTGAAACAACATACTTCCTTTTTAATACTCTCTTCTTATTGAAAACTTGACACATATCAACACAAAAATACAGTACACGCACGTGCCTGGCGGAAACAGAAACAGAAACGAATCATCATCATCATCATCATCATCATCTACGAGTTTATCAATCAATTTACCAACATGCTGAAGAAACCAAGTGCTAGTAGCATTACGCATGCCGTACTGCTGTTGAGCTTGCTCACGTTTGGGGCGAGCAAACCTCTTGCCACATTCACCCCCAGTAGAATGACACGCAACGGTCGTCTTGCCCCATCTCTCCAGTTTGGGGGAAATAGCCATCACACACTGTCCACAAACTTACACAAATTTGATGGCCAAGACAACACATTGAGCCATCTGCAATCTCTAAAGCTTGGTAATGATAATGAAAATCTAATCCAAAATAACGAAAATGGAAGCGTCATTGATTCAATGAAGTCATGGCTTACCACAAGATCAGGGTCACTGTATAAGAAACCACCACCCATACAAATTGAGGATACATCAGTCCTATTCTATGATATCTTTCTTATTTTGAACCTATCACTATCGATTTCATTCTGGGTGGTTCATCGGATGTCCTATGAAAATATCGTGCCAGCTTTGAGTGAGGGGTCTCTTCTTTGCATATTATGGATCGCTGCAGGTCTATGGAATGGCGCATTTCTGTTCTCGGCTGTAGATGGACATTATGACGTCAATTCCAATGATCCTGAACATGAGGGTAAAGGCGGACCTGCTTCTGCCGCTCTTCTTGGTTTGTCAACATTCATTACAACTGCCAATTTAAGAATTCTAGTTGCTCTCGGTACGTCCGTGGTGGAACATCGGAAAGTTGGTATCACGAATGGCGAGGAATTGATTCCATTGGAAATAGCATTTGGATTGATACTCATGTCAGTTTGGCGTATGACGCACTCCAAATACTCTACTAGGCTTTAAACATCTTGCAGATCAGAATGCATTCTTGTCAACATTTGCGATGTTCTTGCCCAATCTGTCAAAGTACCACCTTGGGGGCACATGAATAAATATTCTAAAGAAGTGATTATTCAAGTATACATGCGCATTATGTTTAACTTGAATTGAGACTAATGCTTTTCCCTGATCTTGTTCAGTTGAGGCACTGCTAATCTCTCTAGTTGACTGTAAATCCACCCCCGTCAATAAAATTTTTGTTTCCGTGCGCAATCTGCAATCAACACCAACAGTTTTATATTCTAGCCATGAACCATGAATGAAAAATCCTAGAAGTGATGTTTCAACTAAATACAACTTTCGTCCATTTTTAAAAGTACGTGCACCACCATTCCATTTGTTCATCAAAGTACATATCATCATGACACTATCTAGTTGAAAATGTTCATGAGGGGAACAGAACCAGGAATGGATTCCATAGCAAAAAGAGAAGCCATGGCAATCATAGCAGCACGTCCATTCTTCAACTCAACAATCTTGTAACGAGCAGCATCCTCCTCAGAAAGTTTCTTAGTAAGTCCCAAAAAGTCGAATCCAAGATTACCGGGTTCCTTGGTGGACATGTTGCGCCAGTTATCTCCAGAGTGTCCAACAGACTCTCCCTCCGCGACGGAGATGAAGAGAATGATGGCAGCGAACATAGCGGGTTGCTCTGCGGAGAATGCTCCAAGAGCCTTGGTCCAATCAGACTCAATGGGCATTCCAGTGAGGTGCATACCAAGTCCCATTCCTCCCTGTTGCGGTATGAATAAAAATAAGTAGGAGTGAGTACATAAATAATATCATAAAGACACGGAAGATGTAGCTTTTGCTTTCTGTCAAGATGTGTATCTAAACCACCAAGCAAATTCATATATATTATGCACATGCCATGCACAAAGGTTTAATTGACAAGAGCACTTTACTTACTACGTGGGTGGCCCATACTCCGGTCCAAGCAAGCATACACATGCGTCCATGCTTGATCTCAGCCTCCTGAAGGTACTGGGACTTGGGGAACATGTTGGGGAAGGTGTCGTTAGCATCCTCGAGCTTTCCAAGAGAAAGAGGATCCCAGGCCACTCCTCCAACCTCTTCAAATCCAGTTGCGGAAAGAACGGTGGTAGATTTTGCAACCTGAGAAGGAGCGAAAGCGGAAGCTGATGCTACAAGAGCAGTGGTGAGGGCGAGTGAAATCTTGGTCATCTTGATGGTTTATTTGGGTATTGATTAGGAAGGTTGTTGGGCTGCTGGATGCTGGAGTTTAAAGTTCTTCAGAGCCTTTGCTATTTTTGGGATAGACGGTGACGTAAAATTCTAGTTGAAGTATCCAAGATGAATTTTCAATGGAAAGAAATTCTAAAAGAAGAAGAAGAGAAAGGAGTAGGAGAGAGGAAAGAAAAGCCTCTAGGGAGGGAGAAAATAATAAATAATGATTTTTAATTTTTACAAGCTCTATTTGATTTCCTCTTTCTTTCTTAAATACCTCGTTCGTAGCCTCTCTATCTACCTCTCTCTACTAGAGAGATAGAGAAATACTACGATTAGTCTATCAATTTGTTTCTCCAAAAGTTGAGTTCTAAAACATCCACTCCTGGGTAGAAGGAGCCTCCAATACTTTTCCTTATACTTTCTACCAAGTCATTTAATTCTGTCTTTTTTACTTGTGCAAACATATCATAAGAAAACAAAGAAAGATTATCAACTCCTTCCTGATACATTCTCACTTCAGAAGCAATTGCATCGACACCTTTCTCCTCCTTCATCTCGATCATGTTGTATATGAGGTCCTCAGTGCGCACAATATCTGTTTCTTCTGGTGTCAAGCCATCCAATGCATGTTCGATACAGCTTACTAAATCAAACACCCCACCACGTAATGTAGTGCGGTTGAAAGGCAGTGGATTTTTGCATAACCTTTCGTTTTCCCCATGTGATTGCACTCGCCTTTCGGTGTATTCAATGGCTTCGCGTTTGCTCAAAAGTATCATTGGTGGTTTGAGTTCGTGATGTCTCTGAACTGCGCTAATGAAGTGTGGAAGAAGGCTTGGAATTGGATAATCATGAAGAGCTATTACGATATTGTTCTTCTTTGTCTCGATGATCAATTCATCAATATGCTTTAAAATATTGTCCCTCAAACTCTTGGCAATGCTATGTTTTACTGTCCTTGTAGAAAAATCGGACCTGAGACTCGAATGGCGTTGATAGATTGCTTTCATGGGGTCACCGATTTCAATTGTATCAGTGGTGGTGTCGATGACAGTGATGGATTCTGTAGGCAAGCAGCCTGTATTGTAATGAATTGAAGGATATCCAAGCTTGCATGTGGCTGATGTGAAAAGATGTGTCCCGGTAGTTCCTCTACCTGCTCCTAAAATGACAGGAGCGTAAACTTTGGTATTCTGTAGATTGAGAGAAGCAGTATTTGATTCTAAATCATCGTTCAGTTCTCTTACTTTCTCATGATGCAATGACACTGATGATTGCCCAGCTCTCTGAACAGCATTAAACCAGAGGAGCTGCAGGGCCGCGAGAGATATTAGGATCATTGTAGTGCCGTAAAAAAACTTCATATTCAAGGAGTTCAAGGGTTGTAACAATAAACAAGGTAAAAGATAACGAGTGTTGTTTGTCTAAGGTGCACGAAGGAGTTTGAGATGATAAATACGAGAATCCACTCTACTCGTTGAGGGATTAATTACATGAGGAGGAGGAGGAGTCCGTAGTCGTCGTTTGTGCTTGTTGGCGGCATTCGAGTTGCACCTGGATGGCTTCTTTTTAGCCTACGAATGGGTAGATAAATATCTACTTTTAGATCTCAGTTGAAGTTGTTCTCTGTTGTTCCTAAAATAAAAAATAATGATTTTTACCTCTTTTTACACTAAATTAGATATTGTAAATAACAGACTCACCAGACGCGAGCAAGGCAAGCTCGAATCATGCATACCTATCTATATAATCTTGACACTTCTTCTTGACCATACATTTCCCCAACAATACGCAAACGCATTTACATGCACAAAAACTAGATGATTCATATGGTGTCAGTGAAAACAATGGATTACGTCAAAGCTGTTGCATGGTATGCTTTCTTTGGGATGATGCATGAAATCTTTCACCTCATTTTTGCAACAGCCATCAGCTGGGATCTTGCCCCGTTAAAACATGCTTTTAATAGAGCCATGCTTTTCGACATTATTGTTCATCGTCAGGTCTCCATACCCAAGGTTCTTTACGATACACCGGGATCAGATTGGTACCTTACTCTTGTTCGTGCTTCCGGGTGGATTTTTAGTCTAGCCCTAGCAGTTCGAATCCATGTGAATTTCCACAATAGCAACAAGACTGCTCAAATTAGTTCAGGAGAGGCATGGTTCATCATCGCAGCTTACCTTACAGCTCTCGATGCTATTGCCACTGATCTTTTTGGTGCATCAAAACTTTCCTTTCCTTCTTCTATTCACAACCTGGCCGACACGAATTCGCAAGAATGCCATTTTTCGGATGAATGCTACGCCTCATTTGTTACTCTGCACTGCGGTAATTTTGGTGTTATTCTACTGCACGGAGCTTGGTTCGAGAACGGAGGCAGATATGCCTTTGATATTTTGGAAAAAATGATCCAGGTTACAATGCTAAGAGGTGCCCAGTCAGGTGAGGCGAATTATAAATTTGTCTCCACTGTATGCTTTTCATGGACATTGCAATCATTGAATTGCACTAACTATTCATTGCGTTGCCGCATCTTTTCAATAGGTGGAGTGGTCTCCTTTCATGCCAAACAAACTCGCGAAAACACTGACGATGGACACCCTGCTTACAATATGATCGGAAGTAGAACCAGAGTTGTGAAGAGCAAAAGGGGGGACTTGAGCAAACTTCTTCGATCCCAATTCAGCAAAATTTCTAATTTCGGAAATAGAAATGGTTTGTCTGCTGATATCAATGATGTCAAATTTTTCGCAGGACATACTCGTTTTGCAACAACATCCAAAGCAACATTCGATGGAACCCATCCACACCAGTGGTCAAAGCCACAGTATTACATGGTCTATAACATGGACGAAGTTGCTGACGATGATTCTGTAGGTCACAGCTTGTCCAATGCTCGAAGACTAGGCAGGGCTGGGAGAAGGCACATTGCAACTCCAAGGAAAACTAGGGTTGAAAATTATATCACACACAATGGAGACTTTGAATTCTACAATGTAAATGGGAAGACGTATGAAATAGAAGCTATTCAGAAGTGGCTTGAGCTTGCTACTGGATTTAAGAAACCATCTAGCGTGGATAGTGCAGCTATTGCTGGAATGATTGATCTCATTCGAACCAGAGGCTCCTTTGCGCTCAGTGTGCGATATGTTGTATGTTTAGGTTTTCCGACAAGCCAGATACACGAAGATCCGACGTTCGACTATAGTTTCCCTTCGCCTCGCCAATACGAAGCAATCGGAAAAATATTTGAGAATACTCTCAAAGAATTTCTAAGACAAAATCCCTACCCTTTAGACACGATCAGTATGGATCTAGAAAAGAGAGAAGATCTGGTGAGGAAAGCAGCTTCCAAGTTAGCTATGGATGAGCATCGACTAGCAACGTTAGTTCCTCTCAATCCGTTTCTTGGCAGTGAAGAACAAGGTGTGGGTCTATACAGTTTTGCTTCTGCTACAATTCGTGCATTTTTCGACAACGATCTCCTCAGATCTGTCAGAATATTAATGTCTAATGCAAAAGGGAGTTTCGGGCTTTGCGTAATGTCATCTTTGGATTCACATCGTCAGATGTGTCTGGCAGCGAGAGGACAGACAATATCAGTTGCATTCTATCCGAAGAAAAACGCCATATTATATGGAAGTGAGCAGGCTGCTGTCAAGGCAGCGATGGATATTGACTTCCCTGGTGTAAACAAAAGAGGTCCATTGGATCGTTCTTTTCTTAACGTTGATTCGGATGTCCTTCGACTTGATCTTGATGATGTTGGTGGTGAAATTTGTCTTATCGACTGGGGAGTGAATCAATACAAAACTCCAGCAGTTTCTCTTCCGAATCATCATATTATTCCACAGCCTGTAATGAATGGACAGGCGTGTCTGTACTTGGTTCAGGAAAGTGCTAACTTGCAAGAGCCAGACCTTCTTTACCATCGGATGACAAAATTGTCAAAGAACTTATTGATAACAAAGCTGAAAGATGATTCCGATGACCTGATTCTTCAAGACATTCACGACATTCCACGAATTTGTAAGGACATCCAGAATGATTGGATGGATATCAAAGATCAATCAACTGTATTTAGTTTGAATAGATTGACTGCTTGGAATCTCGGCCGCACAATCAAGGAGAGATTGGAACAGTATGCCTCAGGGAAAATGATTCCTTGCGCCAATAGAGTCGATATTGTCATCACGGGTTGTGAAGTTTCGCTATGGCTTGCGGAGCAGTTTGCATCAGATTTGCAAAAGTCTTTCCCCAAGCTTCGTATTGTAGCTGTGAGCAGTAACAAATTATTAGGACTGTACGGCCAAGAAGGGATTAATATTCCTGCAATCGGCCATTCTATCAGCGAAGATTCTTTGAATCTCTTTGATGCAATCACAATTATTGTTAGTCATAGTGGAGGTACATTTTCTCCACTTGGGTGCTCTAGCCTCTTCCAAAGCAAGACCAAGAACATCTTTGTGATAACTTCGGAGTGGGATACTCAGATCGGACGGCAACTTCGTTCTTTTGATAATCACGATGGGATGACGATGAAGCTACTCTTTAATAGCAGAATATTTGTGACTGGTGTGGGGTAAGTTACAAACAAACATGCACGCAATTTCTTACTCACAATCTGTTGTACAACAATTTTAATAAACTCATCAATTTGTGTCCCCTATAGCATGCGTCCGGCAGAACCGTGCTCAGTGTCAGTAGCAGCAACCCATCAACTGCTTACCACCATCTATGAGTTTATCTGCACTGTTATTCTAAGTGATGAAAGATATAGACACGTTACTGGAGCTCTTGTGACACTGAAAGATCTTGAAATTCTTGAACGATGCAATAGAGAAAATATTGCTGCGCTGGAAGATATCGTTGGTAGTGACAGGTATGGCATTCTGTTTGCTGCTGGAGAAGATTCCACAGAAAAGTATTTACGTGCAGCTGGTAATGTGTGGTCAAATCATATTCTCGAAAATGCAAAGGCTTACATCTTATCCATAATTTATATTATTGGAACAGTTGTCAGTGGATATCCATTAGCGAACGGTGTTGCTGCTGCTGCTGGTCTCTCAAGCGGGTCTCGCATCATTTACGTGCTCCGTTTTGTTGATGCATTGATTTACATTTTCTTACCTCAAATCAATGTCATAATCCTGCGAGCGTTCGAGAAGCGTCATCTACTTCACCGTATGGTTGGAAGGACTGTTGTAATCGGAGACATACCTTGGGTTGTAAGTGTTGTGCATGTGCCCTAATAGCAACTTGGTCGCTAAACTTTGTTTCTCACACTTCCCCTGCAAATGATATAGGCTCAATCGGCAGAAGCTTTTTTAAGCAAAATATTTGCGTGTTCCTATTCCATTGCAGGATTGAATGTCCTATCTTCAAACCCAGCTGACCACCTTGTGCATAGAATGACCCATAGAGTTGTGAGAGGCAGCCTTTTGATTTGCGGTCGTCCTGATGGTCGCCTCTCTGCTTTAACTGCTGCAGAATCTGCTGTGAGTTTGTCAGTCAACCAAGCAAGCTCTATTCAAAGTCTTGGTAGTACTTGTGAAAGTGTGACCATTGGTCACAACCCGTTCAAGCTGCCTCTGACCGAAAAAGGGATTTTCCTAAAGAGATTTCGTCCATTATTCTTATGTGAACATTTAATTGGTGATGGGGATGAAAATAATATCGGCAATACCAACGGATTAGATGTGAGCGTCAGTACTAGCGTGCGTCGATCGCGTAATCCAATTGCAATGGAAGATGTGTCCACAAGGAATAACAATGATACACTCTTAGATGAAACACTCACAAGCTTGAATGGAAGGAAGGAGGATGCTACAAAATCGCCATTTCCATTCAATGGACATCCTATCAAAGGTGCAAGCCGCCAGAGACGACAGAAACAGCAGTCTAGCGCAGCATTATTGAGCAAATACAAATCGCTCGAAAACAGCACAATTGAGAAATTCCAACTCGATCATTCCATTGATGGTCCAAGCTCATTTCCTATAACAGAGATGATTGAAACAGCAATCTCTAAAAAAAAGTGGTCTGATTCTGCTCGTCAAATGTTTGAGTTCCTAGACACTGACAAAAACGCAATGCTTAATCTCGACGAATTTGTCGATGGGTTGCTGAACCTTAATTCTGGTAGGCAAAGAGAAGACCTTGAACTTCTTTTCCATCATTTGTAAGTACGCCACATGTGTCCTTGAAAAATGCTTCCCGTCCATCCATTCCATTCTTATTTGCATATCTATTTATAGTGCCAACGCAAATGTTGACGGACACCTTTCATTTGATAACTTCTTCAAGCTTATGTCCATGAATAAGCTTGAAGTCGAGGAGTCTCTGCAGTCAACCATTCGAGATGATCGGGGGCTGATCCAAGTCCAGGTGAACAATGAAGGATTCTTTGGTGAAGGGCTTATGCAGAATGGGACAAAGTGTGTGCCTTTAGGGGCTATGAAATCCCAAGATTTTGCCCAAGAGCTATATGAATCTCGCATCGCATCACTTCAGCGTTTCGTTGCAATGACTGTCATGTTTCATCAAATGGGATGGCGTGTTTCCGATTTCTTTCGAAAATGGACTTTTGGTCTTCTTGGCTATAGAATCGACAGGACGCACTCCATAATGAGGATCGCCACCACTGCGTCTCCGATATCTGGTGCTGATATAAGAGACAGAAAACGAGCCATCTTTTACATGAGGAAGATCCATCATTCCGTTCAAGTCATTTCCACTGCTTGGCTTGCGTACAAGGCAAAGAAAGCCTGACGGAAATACTATTCACTTGTTTGGAGAGTTTTCTGCATTACACTAGTTATATTCAATCCATAAACCACCAGTCTATGATATTTTAGCCATCAGATTATCAATTAGAACAATGTTTGACGTTATCAGTGCTCTTCTCATGTCATAATAAACACCGGCTAGCTTTTCTGCAGTTGTAGTATTCTTTAACCTCAAATTGTATATCGTACTTCTATGCTCCACCATGCCATGTACGAATGCACGTTCGGACTAATGGCTATATACGGTCCCGCCACGGCGTTCAAGTATTAAACACGATATTGTATTATTCCAAAGAAAATGAAGATCCTCTACTTATTTACATTATTCTACCTAGTGTGATGGGTATGGATTCTTTAATTGGTGCCATGTAACTTGTATTACAGATTACAGTGTGTTGAAGTCAGGAACGTTCCATACATCATTGCCCTTTCATGGCTCCTGAATGTTTCTAAGCCTTTTCTACAGCGCTCTCGTCCTTCATCTGATCCATTCTAGCACATCAAGAATATCATCACAATCACTTCCTTGCCAGATTTTAAAAATGGGTTGAATGAAAACATATTTCATGATCACCCTCGCAATTATAACTTTCAACGCTATTAACACTCATGATGACCGCTTTCTACTCTCTTTACTACTGGGCAGATTCAGTAATTAATTGAATTACATGCGGTAGCTTTGAAAGCTTTGTTACTCTAGCCGAGACGTATTGCTGCGCTTGTTGGTTCATCTCTATTCTCATTTTAAGCTCTTCCTTTGTTGCTGTGGACCATGCGGGCTGGGCAGCAGATGGTTCTCGCTTGGATGCAGTTTGATTGTATTCATCATCCAAGTCAACCCATATTGCATAAGCACCGCACTTGGCACTAGCTCCAACATCATTTGCCAGGTCATCTCCTACATGTACCCAGCAAAAGTCCTGTTCCTCTATTCCTTTGGTTTCCTTTTCAGCTAATAATTTCCCATAGCGTCTAATAGCAACATTGTATATTCCTTCATGCGGCTTTCGCAGAGGAAAGACGTCATCATCCTCACCACTCACACAAAAATCGAAGTACCCTTCAATTGATTTCATTCTCAAAGGATTCCCTTTTCCATTCGTAATGGCGGCAATCACAGCGTCGGGATGATTGCTTTTAAGATCACTCAGCATCGTAACTGTGTCGTGGTATAAATGCCGCTCGGCTGCCATATGACGATGGTCTTCCCATAAATGATATGCTCCTGTCACACTTTCATCTGATATTTCAGCAGAATCCAAATACTTTCCCATCTCAATTCGTATTGCGCGTTGTCTTAATTCAGTATATGTGATTGGACTAGATAGGCTAGTTCTTATGATTTTGGTGGACTTGAGAAAGGCATCTTGTGTCGTGGGGCAGCCTAGTGTTGCTAAATGATTCATCAGGGCAACATTTGCGTCATTCACTACTGGACCAACGGGAAATATGGTATCGTCTAAATCGAATGTAACGAGGTTCACATTGAGGGCTGTTTGATATTCTTGCAGCTTCGAAGATTTTGCAGGTGCAAAGGCAAGCAATCCAAACGTGAATGCAGGGGAGCAAAGGAATAGAAAGAAAGTCTTCATGATTGTGCGGGCGGCGGGTGTTATATGAGAATTGTTGTTTGAAGCAGTGTGAAACTTTTATTGTAGAGAGTGGATGGCGATAGTTCTAATTGATGATTGATGACGTTTTTTACTTAAATAAATGTTGTTCATTCAGCAACTGATTCTGTTTTTCATCCATTTTTACATTCCTCATATTTACAAGAATGAAATGGGGCGAGGGGCGAGGATTCTTCATACGAAAACCTCTACCTCTAGAACAACATCATGATCTAAACGAATCTATTGTCAATGATCTGAACGTTCATTGTATGGCGGCCATGGGACAACATACAAACTTATCGGAAAGAAAGAAGAGAGGTGTAACTGGTACGAAACTGCTGACAGAATATGGCTAATGCTATTTTGGAGCCACCAAGATGTATATGTGTACGTTCTATAAGACAGGTGTTATTCTATTCCTTGGTTGATCGTTATGTATGATTGGGCAATTCTTAAAGTGTTAATGGGAAATGGAAGTACTCCGATGCAGTTCAAAAATAGCATTTTATCACAAAATGATACGTAAAGAAACTGTTAATTCTACAGTAACACACCAATGATTAATCAACAAATGTTTGTTTTAGGTGAAAAAGCGAGCATCGAATTGAACTACATACATGACATGAAGATGGTCTTTGAAAGATGGAGCGGATTTTGAAAAATCCTGTTTGTTTGTGGTTTGATGGGTGCGACCGCCCTTCAAGCTTCATTGGTCTTACTAAGGTCAATGAGTCATGAGAAAGCAGCCTTCAGTCGCATTATAGCTCACGACATGACGCTTACTTTCCGCTCTTCTTGGGAAGAAGGACAGCATGGATGTTAGGAAGAACTCCACCAGCAGCAATGGTAACTCCTCCAAGAAGCTTGTTCAACTCCTCGTCATTCTTGACAGCAAGGGTAATGTGTCTGGGTACGATACGGCTCTTCTTATTATCACGAGCAGCGTTTCCTGCAAGCTCAAGAATCTCAGCACAGAGGTACTCGAGAACAGCAGCTAGATACACGGGAGCTCCTCCTCCAATACGGGTTCCGTACTTTCCTTGACGAAGGTAACGTCCGATACGTGCTACGGGGAACTGTAGTCCTGCCTTGGCAGAAGATGAAGTGGATTTCTTTTCTCCACGGCCTCCTTTTCCTTTTCCAGACATGATTAGTTATTGATTAGTATTTGAAAGTAACGATTGTTCGTTTTATGCCATCATCACGTCTGATCAAATTGAATTGTCGGTCGCGCCGCCTTTTTCAAAATTATATTAGTACTGCGATATTATACGTAGGTTCTACGTGGTCGCGCCAGGGGCTGAATGATTTTTAACCACCCCTTGATTTTCTGGCTCGGTCTCCACGAAAATTTCAACGGCGGGTCTCTTTCAATCTCTTTCGATTCACTCACAATCTTACGAATTCATTTTCATAACAAACATCAATCATGGCAAAGACACCCTCCAAGAAGAGCGCAGTAGCACCCAAGAAGGCGGTAACCGGAAAGAAGAGATCCAAGAAGCGCGTAGAATCCTACTCATCTTACATCTACAAGGTACTCAAGCAGGTCCACCCCGATACCGGAATCTCCAAGAAGGGAATGTCAATCATGAACTCTTTCATCAACGACATCTTCGAGCGTATCGCAACCGAGGCTGGAAAGCTCGCAAGATACAACAAGAAGGCAACTCTTTCTTCAAGAGAGATCCA
>Ga0306864_1000525_pt1 | contig 17631 bp, 10 predicted proteins | sample AntRauTorckE5430_FD_190448 | JGI IMG/M metagenome (GOLD analysis project Ga0306864, IMG submission 190448) | Saline lake microbial communities from Rauer Islands, Antarctica - Metagenome Torckler E5 #430 (v2) (version 2) | ecosystem: Environmental > Aquatic > Non-marine Saline and Alkaline >...
ATCAATTTGGTAACCTGCTACAAAGTGGATTACCGCAAAGTGTCCCTAGCTATTTCTAAATTTCGTAACCGTCTATTAAACTTATTCATCAGCTCTTCATCAATCGATATCAGCTCTTCATCAATTTGGTAACCTGCTACAAAGTGGATTACCGCAAAGTGTCCCTAGCTATTTCTAAATTTCGTAACCGTCTATTAAACTTATTCATCAGCTCTTCATCAATCGATATCAGCTCTTCATCAATTTCGTAACCTGCTACAAAGTGGAGTATTGCAACGTGTCCCCCCTAGCTATTTCTAAATTTCGTATCCGTCTATTAAACTTATTCATCAGCTCTTCATCAATCGATATCAGCTCTTCATCAATTTCGTAACCTGCTACAAAGTGGAGTACCGCAACGTGTCCCCCCTCTAGCTATTTCTAAATTTCGTAACCGTCGTATTCCTTTTACGAGATCGATGATAAAAACTTTCATGATGATGTTTTATTTTACCCTGGCTGGTGGGGCAGCGGGCAGCCCTGGGGTAGTTTACAAATATTCCGGGACCAGTACTGGCATCGATAAAAGTCATCCCAGAGTCATGGAAGTCATAATTGTCATAATGTTCTACAAGGCAAGTGAAATAAGTACGATACGATCTGATACGATACCGTACATACTTTATGGTACCCATTCGTTAAACGTGCCATACGTACAGAAGACAGGAAATCTCAGACATCAAATTTCTAAGATTTCCAGTAGATAGCGACCTTTATCCTGTGTGAGGATAAAGCAGATCATATTATATCATATTCCACTTAATAACCTTGACACTGCTATGACTCCAAAAAACACAAGAATGCCATTACAGAGAGCATTATCTGATTCCTCAGCAGTAACGAAAGGATCACTGCGTTCATCCTCTATCTTCAATGTAGAACACGCCACTGCTGTAGACAGTGTCAAAACCGTGCATTGCCTAGAAGATGAGCTTGTAAAATTAAGGGATTCGACGAAGGATGCCCTTCAGCAGGCATGGGAAGAGGTTGAAGTACTCCAACAACAATGTGCATCTCATCTGGATATAACCACACAGTTGGAAGCAGATTTTATGGAGACGAAGAAGAAAGAGAACTATTGGCACAAGCGATGCCTTGAAGCGGAGATGAAATCGATGCAAAACAACACTTCTGAAAGCAGCCTTCTATCAACAAAAAGTGTTCTAACCGTAGAAGGAGGCAGCTATACCGGATGGCCTTCTGCAAAAGGCTTCGCCAGGGGTATACAGAGGCAAGCATCCATAGACACTTTGGATCATTTCGGTAAAAAAAACACAAGACCTGCCCTTGGCGACCGCTCTATGAGCGTGCAGGGGACGTCAACCAACAACTTGATATGCGATGATGATGATGATTATGTAGTCAATCTCAAGACAAAAGTTACATCCCGCGAATCAGCAGTGCGTTCCTTGGAACGTACTGTCGCACAACATGTCAAGGCTATGCACACTATGCAAGCGGAAATGCAGTGCATGATGGAAGCTCAGAGGATAAAGGAAAAGAATGCTCAAGCTAATTATCTTCGGAAAGAGGACATTATTGTTAAGGAAATCACTTCGTTGCATCAAGATTTGGATACGAAACTCAAGATAATAGCATCACAAAAGAAGCGCATAAAAGAATACAAAGTTTACATTAAAGAATTGACAAATGAACTTGAGAGATCTCTTCAAATATTACAAGTCGCTGAACCAGAAATTAGTCCAGTCAAAATTAGACAGAAGAAGCAAGTGGAGAAGGGGAAACTTGGGGCATAGTATATATTCAAATAATATTCATCAAGCTTGTATAATCCTAAATTTTAAAGTATTATTCACATGAGGTTATCTTTTTCCCCACGCACCAGTTGATTTTCTAGCATGTGAGTCCTTACTGTGAGGGAGTTTCGCAATTTCATTCGCACACTTTTGCAGCCCGTTAATAGATGGAAAGTCTCCAAGAGAAGGAAACGCATGTGTATCAGAAATGGAGGGTTGCTTCATCTGAGGTTTGAGCGCAGGGTTAGATTGGAGTTTGTGGTCCCTCCAGTCGGTAGAAGGTCTTGCCCTAACGTCTGTTAGAGATGCGGATTGTGCCTGAGACGCTGGATTCGATGAACGTATAGCCCGCGTTCCTGGAACAGTACCCACAGTTTTGACATTATTTGGAGTCCAAGACTTGGCGTTCATTTTCAGCGAATGTCCAGGCTTTTCAGTTACCTTTCTGTCCTTCGATGAGGTCCCTACAGTGCCCCAGACTGGCGCTTTCGACGCAAGTTTCGGTTTTGGCTTTGAAACAGATGTCCACTTTGGTGGCGCTTCTTTCTTCGAAATTATAATTGTCTTACGAAGCAGCTTAGCTTCTTGTGACTCTTCTTCCGGTTCTTCGCTGGGTGGGAAATTAATGATATTATTTACAGATACCTCTGATTCTGCATTGGTATTGCTGTCAAAGTTTTCCCCATCGTCGTGTATGTGCGGTAGTGGTTGAAAACTACTTGTTGGAATTGGAGATGTTGCTTCTTCTGCATTTGAAACAGCTTGACCTTTCTTTTTCTTCTTTCGTGGGGGTCGCTTCTTCTTTGAAGGCGTTTCTGTGTTTTCTGGAGTTGATTCGAGAGAAGGTTTCATTTGTGTCGGTTTCGTATCATAGTCTTCATCCAACAATGATGCGCATTCGGAAGCTGACTCTCCGTCATGCTCCGGGTTGTTCCAGTAGTGCGCATCTTGATCTGCAGTCCTATCTGGGAGTTGAAAGTCATGCTGAATGAATGAAAAACCCTTGAAAAACTTAGATTTGATCTGCTTTGGTTTGAAATCATCATCTGTCATTTCTTTGACTGATCGTGGTAACCGCATTTTTGTGAATTCATCGTAAAAGTGTCTTAGATCTTCATCGTTATCGACATGGGCAGTCATGGGTGGGTCAATTTCCTTCTTCTCCAATAGGGTCCAGTTTAAACCAGCAAAGAAATTAAGCTCTTTCACTTGCGCAACTCCTCCAATTTGGAACATTGTTCCCTTGGTAGCCCCTAATCGTGCTGATGCGTCCCTATTCAATAGGCCCTTGAGTAATTTGCAGGCACCTGCAGATGAACCATCAGGCATTCGCACTCGTTCGTTCATGATCTTACGAAACAAATCTTTTGCTCCCTTTTTGGACTGAAATGGTGGTTCACCTGCAAGCATCTCATAGGCTATGCAGCCAAGAGACCACCAATCTGCGCCTTTTGAATATCCCATTTTGGCTACCATTTCCGGGGCCATATATTCTTGCGTTCCGCAAATAGTGAGCGCTCTCCCATCCTCTCTATTTTGATCAATATCTTCCCAACGAAAGTCCTTTGCTAAGCCAAAGTCGGTGATGCACAAGTGTCCGTCGCGGCAAAGAAGAATATTTTCTGGCTTCAAATCTCGATGCAAAATTCCTCTGGCATGAAGGTGCTCTAACGCGAGCACTATTTCTCCAATGTAAAATTTTGCAGTTGACTCGAGGAAAATTCCCTCCCTACCCAATCTGAGAAAGAGTTCTCCACCTGCAAGGAAATCCATGATAATAAATAGCTTTTCTCTGGACTGGAAGGAACAATGCATTCTGACAATAAATGGGTGCCTGATTTTGGTCAATATATCGCGTTCTGCATTAATGTTTTCCACATATGATGATTTGCGATTGAGCAAGCGCTTGGAGATAATTTTCATTGCGAGCACTTCCTTGCTGGTCTTATTTTTGACTTGGAGTACTTTTCCAAAGGCGCCCATTCCAATAACTTTTAGTAGCAAAAAGTCGTGAGGAGTAACATATCTCTTTCTCGTTAATGCTTCCTCTGGCGATATTTCTGCAGTGGGGGATGTATCAAATGTTGCCTCCGTTGGCGGGTCATCTGCATCTTCTTTGTTCACATTGATGTCTGCAGAGATGAGTATCTGTTTTTCATCTAAAACTGTGTCCTTGTTTATTTTCTCAATATCTATAGCCTTTGCGCATTCTGCAAATACATTGAAATCTTCATCTTGATCTTTCCTTTCTTCTGCAGGAATTGCACTGTCGGCTATCACGAGAGCTGGAGTTAATTCATTCTCATTTCTCGGGTCGGAAAAGTCATTTGCTGGATCCGGTGAGTTCATACCGTTGGCACTCATGACGATGTTGTTTCTTCTACTATGAGAGTTTCGCTGTTCTAGTAGAGGAAAAGGACTCCACAAAATTTCAAAATGTTTCCTCCTGTTATTATTTGTATTTCTATCGCTGATACAGATTCGCTCGCAATCCTGGACGAACCTATGATTTATGTCCTATGTTCTCCAGAACGTTGTTCATTGCTCATTGCTGTCGTCGTGAGAAGAAAAATCAGTGCGTTTTGGTGGTTGGTGGTTAAGCTTGGTTAAGACGAATACAAGTACGGATAAGTGTCAATTCCAACAGGTTATAGACAAAGCTGGACAAAGATCTTAGATCTTTTTCTTTTATCACCGACCGTCGAAGCTCGTCAAAGTATTGTTCTGATTTGTACCATAGTTTCATAATATATACTCTAGTACAATTACTACTGGTGCAATATATTTCAAAGATTGGACATTCAATGAGTAGCAGCGCAATAAAAATCCCCACGACATCCCCCAATGGCAAATTTGACGATCTAGGAGAAGATATTTTGTCAGCTAAAGTGTTATGTCATTATTCTCTCCTTGAAATGGACGTGTTTCGACAGGTATCTTCCACTCTGCACTTGGCCTGCGACCGTCGCAAGGCCTACATCCGATCCCTCCTCGTGAAATCTAAAATGGTTGAGATTGTCGGCCTTGCTTCTGTCAAGGGTAAGGCAATGAATGGTCGTCTTGGCATCATACATGGCGAAGTCGACGCCAGTCGGTATCCTGTCACAATCCATCACCTCACTGGCGAAACGCAAAGACTTTCTGTCAAACCGCAAAATTTAAACCCCTTTATCAGCAATGACCAAGAAAGTGAGGAATTGAAACGCGTCAAGAGCGTACAGTATACGACAGATGGTAAAGTTAGGGAAGGACATGGAAGGTTCCTTGATGAGGTGCTCATGCTCAACCGCTTTGCTGTTAACGAGCTCTGTGGGGGGTCGCTATACCAAGGCGATTATCAATCATTCAAAAGTTTGAGTAGGAGCGATCGTAGAGTTGCGCAAATGAATGCCCAAGTTTACACACTATACAAGGTGAATCCTATCACCGCTGGGTATAGGTCGACGAATAATTTGTCTATTTTGGATAAGACGGTGGCGACACTCTGTGAGAACCAAGATATGTTCAATAAGCACTTGGGGAAGATGGCAAAATACGAGCAGGATGGGCCTGATGGAAAGCTCATTGTGAGAAATATGGTCAGGTTCGCAAGGACATGGTTAGAAGAAAGGATCAGTGGAAACTTTTGGATCTACAAGATTGTTCCATCTGGCACTTTGGTGGTCAAAATTATGGATGATCTAGGGCATGACTATGAAATGAACCAGGTAGGGTCTAAGAAACTTGGCAAGGTGTATCTAGTTAAGGGGATGGGATCCAAGGTTGGAGAGAATTTACCAATACAGTCGAAGCCAGTTCAAGTTTGTACGACATTTTTGCCGATGTATGGATTTCTAGTCTACGATGGGATTATGACTTGCTCAAACACCACAGCTGCTGGTGGAGAGAAAGAGGAAATCCGCCTGCACGTTGAAAAGGCAGTGAGGGATCAAACGGTCGTATACTGTGGGGAGAGCGCGGCACAAGGACTGTGGGATTCGGAACCACCTGAATTACCAAACGTGGCTGGTGTGAAGGATGAAATCCAGGAGGAGTTGAAGGGCAGCGAATCAACGGAAGAAAAAATCCAATATAAACCCACTTCACCTCAAGTCAAGATGATGAAAAAGATTATCAACTTCGCCAAGAAGATTGGATTTAAAACCGTTGACAAGACATCTTTCAAACCAGATGAATGTCGTATAATGATTGTTCGTCATTTAGCATTCACTAAACGGGATAATCCAAACCAATTGTGCGGTATATCATTCACGGACAACCTTACTAATATGCACATGTTCCGTTTTGAACAGTGGCCGACATATACAATCGACGAGTTATTACCGGAAATCTTGAAAGTGGTAAAAGAATCGAAGGTTGTGCCCTGTATGATTTGGATGGACGAAAAATCATTGGTTAAGCCTCTGAGTAGCTTACTGCAAATAGTGTCTGAGCAAGTGGGTTTTAAAGAAAAAATTGATGTGGAGTGGTATCCTCCTCCGTCGCAGGAGGAAAATCACTTTCATCAGACTTTGGGTGGTATGTAGACATGATGAATCGTGAGATTATCGGTAATGGTTGGGACCAGAAACCACAATGAATATCAAGCAGCAATCCGTAAAAGGCATCGTTATCATACGAACTGACAAAATATACCTAAAAATAGCTCAATGATACTGCGTTTTGTACATTTTTGTGGCGATAAGAATATTTGTATTGCACGCACCATAAATAGTCCCTGCGATACTTCTGATCGAGTAAATATGTGTATCACAGCGGTAACCAATATGAGGGTATCTGTTATCCAGTAGTAGAGAAAACCATCCTGTAGATTTTCATGCAATGGCAATTTGAATGACAATATTATTGAAATTTTAGCTAATAATTCTAGAATTTGTGGTGGTCCTTATTATTCCCATTTTAGTTCCTCGTTGGTGAGAAAGGGTACTATTATATTTTTGCCAGCGTATCTTTTAAAAATCATTTCGTGGGTCCCGATAGGTAGTATCGTAATGAGGGATGGCGCAAACATACGAGCATTCAGAGTAGCAAGAAGTGCACTCTGCGACAATTACTCACACAAACCTGGATGGATACTGCGGTCCTATCGCGCAGTTATTTCTCCGTGCCCCAAATTTATTTTGAGACTGCTCTTTTTTCTGATGCTCTGCAAACGAGCAAGCGATCCTAATATTACATCATTTTCGTTTGGTCCACGCAGTACCATAATAAGAAGGAAGGTACAGTAGTATTTTTCACTACGATATGGCGCCGCAAGCAGTCAGTTGGTAAGTCATTATTTCATCGCATTTTTGCATCAATCAATTTCAAATTTTCAATTTCTCCTTGCGCTCCTTTTATTTCTCCGCGTGGTAGTATTCTTGTATTGAGTGCGCGGAAGTTTTTTCATGGAGTGCGCGGTGATGATTCGGCAATCGGATTAGAATTATCAAACCCTCTGTAATAGTTGCTGAAACACAAAATCTAATTACCTTTAGTAGCAATAGAGCTATCAAGATAGATTTGCGCATTCAAACTAGAACAAAGACTACTGTGCGCGAGTATGCTATCTGAAAGGAGACAATCCATAACTACGTTCAACACAGGGATCAATAATTCCCATGATGATAACAAGAAAAACTCTGCAGGTGCCACAGCAAGGTCTTGCCCCACGGAAAAGAGTCTACGCTCTCCGTGCTACTGTGAAGAAAATGTATGGAGACTTGCATATCGTCGAATGATGGGTGGTCTTGGGGGCAGAGAAAGGAATGATGCAAAGGAGAATGTAGAATATTATGTAGTATTCGTGTCAAATGAGGAAAAGTGAGTATTTCGATTGCATTTGAATTCTTTCCAATGAGATCAAAAGTGCACTTCTAATGAATTCATTTCTTTGTTAATCTGTTTCTGCTGCTTTGAGATTAGATGTTGTCCAATGCTGAATCAATTAGCAAGCGACAATCCATTAAAAGCATGCTTTTGGGATTACCATGTGGTATTAATCCAATCTACAAAGGTCGTAAAGAAGGGGAAACAGGTCATACAGGCACAAGTATCAGATATAGATACGCGTTTGCCCTTTCCCTGTGCCTTAGAGGAATATCTAGATGGAACATTTAATTCAAAATTCGCAGACAAGAAAGATGAGAGGAAATTTGCACCATTATTTAGAGTGGTGCGAGCAGAATATTATCTTGAGAACTTTTACAGCGATCGCATGCACATGATAAAAGATGGAGTATGGCTAGCAAAGCCCCCTTCGTATGATTGCATCACAACTTCGAACATGAAAATGAACAAAAAGGGCCACCTTTCAAGCCTTGATGATTATGTCACAATGAGTAAGAAGAGCAGAATAGAAGAGAATGCTTGGCTTGGCGAAGTGCTTACCCTTCAACAGTTGAAACTAAAGTTCGGTCTATCGAATTATTGAGCACACCCAAGAATATGTAACATTATTAGATCCAAATTCCCACCACACAAGCTTCCCACCACACAAGCCATGAGATTTTGTTGTTGTGCTTCCGTGATTTCTTTCACTAAGAGAGAGCTCTCTCATTGATTGCAAAAAAGATGAGAAATCCAATGTATACCCAATTAGGTTTTAAGCCGCAAATTGCAATGCAGAGCCCATGTGTCCAACATCTGTCGCTTTCAATGGTAATTTATAACGGGAACAAACTGATCCAGGATTGCAAACAAAGTCCTCCTGGTAATCCGGCAGTTAAGGCTACGCTAGATCCAACGTCGTGGTTGAATATATAACTAAAAGCAAGGGGCGCAGGGCTCCTATATTGGATATGATTCCCGTGAATTCGTGGGAATGCTGGAGTTAATTCCTAAATTTAATTCCTCTTCACAACGCTAACTGTTATTCTTTGGTCTTTCTCATTGTCAAAGCATTGTCCTTGAGCACGTTTACATCGCAGCGTGGTCGTGTTGTTGCAATGAATACCAAAATTCTTGAGAAGCATTTCGGACTGCAGTTTCCGAACGAGGTCCCCACGGTGCTTGCTATCGCTATTGCGCAGCATGGATATCCGGAGCGTGAAGCTCGACTTCGTATGATCGAATGCGGGGAGACAGCTAGTACCATTGAGCAATGGATCAAGGCTCTCAGAGATCATGGCTTCTTTCGCAGCACTTTGGAGGAGGTAAGATTCGAGCATGATGTCGATATGGAAGAAGACGAAGATGGAAGTACATGGCTTTGGATCAAATTGAAAACCGAACTTCAGAAGAGCGAAAACTCGGTAAAACATCGATTCGCCGTGATGAACAGAGTAATCAAGCAAAATTCCTGCGATTCAGATCTTCTTTATTTGTCACGAAGCATGGCAGAAAACTTTGTTCCTTTTTCTGAGATTGGTTGGAAGTATCCATGGTCTAGCTGTAAAGTTGTAGCTACCTTGATTTTATTGCTTGTTTCAAAGCCTGGATGTGCTTTGAAGAGGGCCGCCATCACGCCTCTTTCACATATGCTTGGCGGGTGTTCCATTCCCAGTCCTTCTGAACTGGAGCGCAGTAGATGTCCTTACAGATTGTCCAAGCTTTTTGAAAAGGCAAAAGCTGACGCAGAGCTACCTAGTACATGCACAGCGTTATTCATTAAGGTAATTGATGTCGAGATTATGCGCAACCCTTTCAAAAGTGGAACGGTCAGACCTGAAACCTTTACCCATTCCTGTATCATGACCATCTCAAAATCTGGTGTCTACTTATTTCAAGCATACGGGCCACTCGGATACACTCTTCTTCAACATATTGAGGAGCAAGATAGGTCGTTCCCAATGTCCTTAGTAGAGGGCGAGACCTGGGTACGGCGCTTCGAGAGTTTTGCAATGCAGCGTGGAGGAAGCTGGTCGGAGGACGCGAATGATGCGTACAAACATTGTTTTGGCGTGGACCTGGTCAAGCTAGGAGCCATGGCTGTAGGAAGCCAGCTTGACGCGTATTACGACCTTAGAGCATTTCATTTTAACAAGAGTCTTGTCCAATCCAACTGGAAATTATTGCCAATGCCCAATGCATCATACATCGAATGTAAAGATGACAAATTTACGAAGAAGACAGGGTGTAAAAATAGGCCCGATGGGGGGGTGAAGCACTATTATATCCCTACAGTAACATCCTGTGGAAACCGCTACTGTAATTATCCTGGTATGAATGCCAGCATGAGGTGTATTGCATGCAAGTGTATTCGCTATTGTAGTAAAGTTTGCCAAGAAGTGGACTGGAAGAAAGAGCACAACAAAGTGTGCTCTTCCTTCCAGTCCATGACACTTGCTACAAACAACTTGAAAAGGGTGAGATTTATTATACACAAGACTTAACAAATGCATCCATAGTCAGTGGTATATATTGCCTACAAAACGCATATGTCAAAAGAAAATGAGAAAATGGATCTACATAGGACATTGGTACACATTACTATACTACAATCGATTTAATGATCAGTAGGAACGCCGAATTCGCATTGTCGCAAATCCAGATTGTGATCTCTGGGAGGTATAGAGATATTTTAGAATGTAGCAAATGAATAGCTAAGCTAGTGTTTATCCCAATTTGCTAGTGTTAGTCTCTTCTAGCTAGTGCAGTATCGGAACTTCTCAGGTTTCAGCACGCCGGGTGATATTTAAAATAATGTCTTCCCAAACGTACTTTGATAAAACATGGAAGTTCCTGGCTTCATAAAGCGTTAGACCTTATGTTTATCCAGACAGCGGTGGATCTCTTGTCACAATTCATTAGACCCCTGCTCTTTGCTGGTTTCGGAATGAAGAATCATTGAAAGACAAGTTAAATGTGATACTACTTCTACACGTGTAGTAGCATTTATTTCAAATTGGTTACATAGAGTGAGCTGTGGAAAATAAAAAGTGACATAACATTATTCAGAGAAAATTTGCGTAGCAGAGGTAATGAGAGAGAAGATGTGAAGCAATGATGTGTTCAATTTTCGACTTTCACAACAGAAAAAGTCAAGATACGGTTCAATATTGGTTGTGAGTGAATTATGAACAGAAAATTTAACAGATGAAGGGGTTTCTTCAGTAACTATTTATTATCACGGGGGACCGTAACAAATTTCAGGTCCTCGAATTTCAACAGAATCACTGACTAACTAGATTCTCTGATGATTCTATAGCAATCATGTAACTCAAAGTTCGACGAGGTTGCTTTCATCGCTCTCCTCAGATGTTTTCAAACGCTTCAAATCTGGAGATGTGATCTCCAGCTCTGAATTGTCGATGACTCTGGTATCGTGATGATAAAGAACTTGATCATCTGTTCGCAAATGGGTATCAATGTCAATGGGAGTGGCGACGGGTGGATCAGAATGCAAGACATCTATATCGTCCCTATCTTTTCGTGCTTCCTTGTCCTCTGGGCCTTTCTCTCTGAGCGCTTGTGAACATTTTTCAGCTGCTTTCTTGTCTCCAATATCTTCCCATTGGCCGTTGTTCTTCTTCTTCAAAAAACGACCTGGCGGATTGGCCATTCTAATGGCTCTCACTAGACGACGGCCAACTACTGGTTTGCTCACCTTTGGTGCAGCAATGTAGTCAGGACGGTGGACAGCCACAAGGTCACGAAAACGTTTATTGCCAGGGTGATGATTGGTCGCACCGCCTCTCCCACAGAGAATATCTCTCTCTGTTATAACAATTTGCCCCCCTGCATTGACAGTACCGAAGGTACCTCCCTCCGCTGGATATGCCATGATTGTTTGATGTGCATTAGCACTTCTAGATGCCCCATCAGACGATACCATGGTGCTGCCCGTTGTAGTTGTTTGATTGATATTCCCCTGAGTTGCATGCAGTAGATTCACTGGAGCAGCAGTAATAATAGCTGGAGCGGGCACAATTGCAGAAGGCATACCAATAGTGTCAATTCCAGCATTGATTCCAGCAGCTGCGAGCACAAGCATTCCATCATTCATCAGCTGCATGTTTGGCATAGAGATTCCAACGGCAACGTTATCCTCCTTCGCCTTTTCTTGTGAAGCTTTCTTTTTCTCTTCGGGGCTCTTCTCCCTTAATGCTTGACTCGTCTTCTCTGAAGCTATCTTATCGCCTACATCTTGCCATGTGTTTGTGGCAGGGTCCCTCCTAAGAAATCTTGCTCCAAGATTAGAGTGACGAATCGCATGAACGATCCTGCGAGCTACTCGTGGCTTGACAATTTTGGCAGCATTCTGATAGTCCGGCTTATGCGAGTCTACGATTGTTCGATACACCTTGTTACCTACAAATAAACAATGAAAAGAGAAAATCATGAGTCACAGTCATGCATGAATTGCTCACGTGTTTCTACAATGAATAATATCGAGAGAAAGTAAATCCAATACTCTCGAGTGTGTTACAACATACCTTCATGATGATTGGTCAGACCACCTCTTCCGAAAAGAATATCAGAAGGATTAGGGTGCTCAATTGGCGTTGAATCCGCTGGAGCCTGTTCCATATGAGCAGGAAACTTATTTTCAAAATCCTCTGGAGTGACCGCGAGAGGAGTCGCCTTTAATAGTTCCAAAGTATCCTCTGCATTAACCTCATTTTCATCATCGCTAAAATTGTCGTCATCATTGTTATTATCGTTGTAATTACCGTGTACTGCCAGCTCGTGTCTTTGAAATTCATGGTGGTCGTCAGCGGTAATTTCCACTCCGGTTCCCTCTTTTGAAAAATGTTCAATAACATCATTCACAGTCTCTTGCACTGATCGATTCATTTCCGTCGCTTGCTGGATTGGAATCATTGTTTCATGCCCATTGTGCATGGCTGCATGATGCTGTAATAGATGATCATGTGAGAAGCCGTGGATTTGACCTCCGTGACCATGGCCGTGCATTTCAACATTGACATGAACTTGATGACCTTCGAAATCGTCCATTTGCGTCGCATTCGAATCGAATTGAGGAGTGGGAGGCTGGGAATGCTGATCTGTATCAATCATTTCTCTCCCTGTGATTTGGTGATGATCAGGATCATGATCATGGCATGTATCAGGGACAGGCACAGGGACAAGTAATGAAACGCCGTGCATCGAATGCGAATTCAAATTCAAATCGTGATGATGAAGCTGCTGCTGTTGCTGATACTGATGATACTGATGACTAGCCAGTGAGTGACTGCGAACATTCGCATTATTCCCAGTGTTCACAGTATTAACATTGTCATTGTCATTGTCCATGGTTGGGAACGATACTTGACCTGGGAAAGAATCATCGAGGGTAACCGAAATTGGAGCAGCAATTGGCACACTAACGTTGACATCGAGAACTTCTCGTGGATTCAATCCTGATCCTGGCTGTGGGTGTTGTCTCAACTCGGAATGAGAAAGCATTGTTTCTTCTTCAGTCGTTTCTGTTGTTTCTAGGATTGGGTTTGGGCTTGGGTTTGAATTTACAGGGTCTTCCTTCTTGTTGTTGTTGGTGGGAAATTTTTGAAGGGACGAATGCTGATCATGAGGGACTGAGGAAACGTGAGCCGACTCAGTGCTATCGTGACTGACTGGTGGCTCTTTATTTCGTTTTTCTCCATTGAATATTGATGTCATGTTTTTGATGTAAATGTTGTCTATCTTTTATCTTGTATTTCTTTGCTTATTCTTCTTTCACAAAAGCTCCTACTAGAATAACTATTTATCTACCTCATTAGAACCTTGGTGATTGGTATGCTACTACTACTGTTAGTACTAGTTGCTAGCTACTAGCTACTAGCGAGCTGATGGTTGGCAGCTGGGAGAAGAATTTTTAGCAGTCACGAGGTCGTCATACTTACGTCATAGTAATAATATATTCATAGAATGTCACTCTAATATAGAATTTCAAACTCATCAATTAGAGTGACTCTATAGTAAAAGAGAACCCCCAAGTCAGACCAACCGACCAAGTTCAAGTAGTAAATCCTGGTAAATCCATCACACGAGGAAGCAGAGAGAACAACCCGCGGAGGATGCAACGGAAAAGTGACATAGGCAGACATGTTCTTTTTTCTTTCAACCAGGCCGTGTAACCAAAAAGGTCATTGATACAGTTCCAATACGAAGGCACGACTCCACGCCACTACAACTACGCTTAGACTACTGTGAATTACGATGAGTTCATCAACCAATTTGCAAATAAGAGTACTGGCCGCAAGCACTGGAGTCTGTTATCCCATATCTCTTCCCATCAATGAATTAACGTGAGTATGTACTTACTTGTGATAGTGGTTACACGTACCTATGATAATACTAAGGAATCCGACGGAATCTGGCATTGCAAATGAATATTTATTGATCCTGATGATCGATGATCATTAAGCTTCAATCAGCCATTCCATTTACAATGAAATGCACTTTTGCTGCAGTTATATAGTTATATACAGTGGTCGTGGAGGTTGTTAGTGGCGACGTGTAGAAGATTAGGAATTCCACACGCCTCATCGTGTCTTTACATGTCATTCAAAGTCATTCTCAAGAAGCCTTCTAGCTACAATTGGATTCTAGTTAGCCCCGTGCGAGTGCGAGTGTGCCTATGGAACCTAAATCATTATCACTATGCATTGCCCTTTTATTTTCCACTCGCTCACTCCGCTGTTTCAACTTGTAAATATCATCATAAATAATCCATTCACAGAATTAAAAATATCCAACGACATCTCGCAGCGGTTATTCCAAAAGAAGATCAGATTCTACTTCTCGGACCGCCATATAAAGTTCCTAAAGATCATTCCATTCGTTGCAATGATACCTTAGCTGCTCTTCGTGTAGGAGACCTGGAAGATGATCCTACTTACCTACAATCAAATACAAATACGAGTCTTAATATAAATGTGAATACAGATGCATACACGACGCATTCCAAAAATAATGATGCCAACATTCAAAATACCGCACTAAACCCAGATGAAAGAACTACCAATAGCAACAAATCTCAATCAACAACTTCCACTATTCCATCAACAAATCAGAGAAAACTCATCCTAGGAACCACTGAAAAAACAGGGTCGCGCCGTCTCTTTCTATTTTCCAAACAAGCACTCTCCGACTCAGCACCTGATCCACTCCCATGCGCTCTGTCGCCTCTCGATATTCACCTCCCAACAGCACCTGACCCCAGTCCCATCACTTACAATAATTCAACTGAACCGTCGTCGCCACTTCATCAAGCACTATCCATTTATGAAAGAAGGTTTATGTTGCACCTATGCCAAGGAAGAGCTTATGCTGATGCAGCAGATTTGAGATTGGATTCATGCAGAAATTGTATATTGGAACAAGCAGTCATGGTGCGCGCTCTTCGTGCTGCAGTTAGTAATTTATCGGATCATTGGAATAATGCCACTAGGACACGGGCGGATTTTACCACGTTTTATATGGAAAAGAGTGATGCACATGTGAAGACTCTGAATGGTCTAGAGGGGGTTCTAGACGATTTGAGTAAGATTTCGTTGCATAAGGAGCTGAAGGCTATCGCGAGGATGAATGGAAGGGTCATGGAGACGCTTTTAGATACTGTTCCTGTGGAGAGGGAGAAGAAGTGGGCTGCGCAGTGTTCGACATCTTACTCTAGATTGCAGAGCCTTTATGAGGAGTTGATGTTGGAATATGAGAATTTAATTTCGTCGAGTAATCGAGGGGAAGAGGCTAGGTCTGATCTAGAAGCTGAGGATTTGGTCAAGGGGCTTGATAAGGAGGTAGAGGAGATTATGGTTGGTTTGCGAGATAAGCAGTCCGAGAGATTAGATCAGTTGACAAATGATCATATGGAGGTTGTGAGTGTGGTACTAAATGCTGTACAGGACGAAACACGTGTACAGGCTGCGTTTACACGTTTAGAATCAACGAGTAAGGCTTCCACGAACGTTCTGCCTTCGATGGAAGCTGATGACGTAAAATTGAAGAATGTCATGGTAAAAGTAGCAGATGCGAAAACTGCGGCAATGAAGAGGATGAATGTCCGCCTGAGACAAATTAGCCAAGCACAATTGAAAATTCAGAGATTGCTCAAGGGGGTCAGTGGACTTCGCGCTGCTCTTGTACAGCAATGCGAAGATATGATTCATATTGAACACTTGTTTGAGCTGGCAGCTGTTTATCGGAACTTTATTTCGGAAATCAAGAGACGTCGTACATATGGAGATGCTGTGACTGCAATATCCAATGCAATGTTTGAACGATTGGCTGCCATGCGAAATGATGAAGTCAAGTCTCGAGAAAGATTCTTACGTGGCTCAGGAAGACATCTGATGCCTAGCTTCTATGAAATGTTTGTTCCGACTCTTGCCACACAACCTCCTTTGTTTACTCCACAGCTACCTGCAATGGTAGAGATGGATTCCCTCCCTGATTTCGGAGATGAAGATGCTTCCATGAGCTCAGGAACTCCCGTCCAAAGAAATGTTTCCACTGCTGTTGGCGAGGGAAATGTCGACAGCTCGCTGACAGAAAGCCTTATTCCTACTGAAGTAGATGAAGCGGAAGCAACAAGTTCCATGTCCCGGCTTTCTGTTTGCAAAAATGATGCTCCAGACTCCCCTCTAATTGTAAGCGCTGAAGGACAGAGTGCCGACGATGTCATCATGAATAGCCAAAATGAGGTGATGAAAGTTGAACAAGAGGCTGAGAATAAAACATTGGCTTACGAAAATGCGATTTTACGTCATCAGGTTGAAGAGTTAAGTGGTAAGTCTCCACAGGCTTACATTGATAAGGCTAATGAAGATGACAGAGCGGTCAAACAAGGCAAAGAGGAGAAGACTGTATCTCTCCAGCAAGACCTGAGTACGACGAAAAAAGAGTTGGGGCAAACACAAACTGAGTTGATCAAGGCGCATGCTGCTCTTTCAAAACTGGACAGTAGCAAGCTTTCTGACAAGATCAGTCACTCTAGTTTTCAAGTTGGAGATGTGGCTTTGTTCATGCCAACGGGGAAAAATGCAGGAGGGAAGAAAGCTTATCTCGCGTTTCATACCAATTGTCCTCATCGATATCTATCTACTGATAATATCGAAAAGAGCCCTGACTATGTCCTTGGAAGTATTATTTTCCAGGATGAACTTGTTGCGGGCGCAGTTGGGACTGATAAAAATCCTCATGGATTACGAGTTGGCACAAAGTTTTGGATCCTGACTGTTGAAGTTATGAATTAGTTGAAGTACGCTTCATGACTCTCGAGATAATCGAACGAAGCAATTTGTATTCTATATAATACCAGTTTACCAGTTGTTGTAGTGTGCTCTTAAAATTTGGCACTAATCTTTCTAAATCCGATAATCATTGGTGTTCTTACTTCCAAATTAATTTGCGTAATGGTTCCCTGGTATGATTTATGACAGCTGTGCTTTAAATGAATGCATCTTTTCTCTTTATCTAAAATAGTTGCAGCCTTTGACAGTCCGTGGAATATGTTTTTCTTTGAGATCATGGAAGCCTCAGTTCCAGAGATCTGTTACTGCACTTGTATAATCTTACGCTTGACTACTCGCTGTGGGCCTCAATTCTCCTCAATTACATTGTGAATGCTAAACGTTCACAGACTGAGTTTTGACAAATACAAGTGCTGTTACCATAGTACGAAAACGAATTTTGATACGAATACATTTTAAATTTATTTCAGAAACAAGTAAGCTCTATTCTCACCTTTGGAAAAGAGGAGAATTTGTTTTGAGCGGACTGGGATAATCAGGCATTACTCCAAGATCGACTATTGTAAATTGTTACCACTCGCTATTCCACTGTTGCCTACTAAAGTGACTTTGTCTGAAGTCATGGTCGATTTCCAAGCCACTGTGAATGTGATCATCATCTGGAAAGGCAAGAAAGTCATCGATGACATGATAGCGAAGAGTTGAGTCGTCAAATG
>Ga0306864_1000526_pt1 | contig 17600 bp, 12 predicted proteins | sample AntRauTorckE5430_FD_190448 | JGI IMG/M metagenome (GOLD analysis project Ga0306864, IMG submission 190448) | Saline lake microbial communities from Rauer Islands, Antarctica - Metagenome Torckler E5 #430 (v2) (version 2) | ecosystem: Environmental > Aquatic > Non-marine Saline and Alkaline >...
TGAAATCATCCAAGGACAGCAAGTCATCCAAGGACAGCAAGTCATCCAAGGACAGCAAGTCATCCAAGGACAGCAAGGCACCCAAGTCTATGAAGTCATCCAAGAGTTCTTGGGAAAGTGGCCGTCAATTGGATGAAGATGATAGTACGAAGTCCATGAAGTCATCCAAGTCTATGAAATCATCCAAGGACAGCAAGTCATCCAAGGACAACAAGTCATCCAAGGACAGCAAAGCACCCAAGTCTATGAAGTCATCCAAGAGTTCTTGGGAAAGTGGCCGTCAATTGGATGAAGATGATAGTACGAAGTCCATGAAATCATCCAAGTCCGTGAAATCATCCAAGGACAGCAAGTCATCCAAGGACAGCAAGGCACCCAAGTCTATGAAGTCATCCAAGAGTTCTTGGGAAAGTGGCCGTCAATTGGATGAAGATGATAGTACGAAGTCCATTAAGTCACCCAAGTCTATGAAATCATCCAAGTCCATGAAATCATCCAAGGACAGCAAGTCATCCAAGGACAGCAAGTCATCCAAGGACAGCAAGGAACCCAAGTCTATGAAGTCATCCAAGAGTTCTTGGGAAAGTGGCCGTCAATTGGATGAAGATGATAGTACGAAGTCCATGAAATCATCCAAGTCTATGAAATCATCCAAGTCCATGAAATCACCCAAGTCTATGAAGTCATCCAAGAGTAGCAAGGCGTTTCCTTAAGCATGAGATGACAGAACATTGACGGTATCTGAACAGAATAGAAAACTGCATTTTCAGAAGTGGAGGAAATATATATATTTTATGACAGAAATTATATGAAGAGAACATTTTGTATTGATTGTTCTTTAGGAGAGTGATGCATAATAAATTTTGAAATACACATTTAACTGTACTTGTCTATTTTATAATCTGTGAAGTGATTGCAGTCCAGCCTTTTCAATCAGAGTTGCAAATGGGATTCCAGCAATAAACGGAATATATGGAAACTCCTTCCACAATGAAACCCATGACTGTCGACCGTCACTCAAAGCACCGAAAGGGACGAATGACGTTTGTGTGTAGAAGTCGTTCAACTTTGTGCTAATCGTAATTAATGATGGCTCGAACACTGTCCCAACCGTTCCTTCTTCCCTAACAACACGTAAATCCTGACAAAAACAGCCCAAAATTGCATAAAGAGATAGCCCACCAAAGATGAGGAAATCAGATGTTCTTCCTCCCGCAAGATATGAAGTAGCAACTCCCCAAGGAACGACAGGCAGTATCAGAGGATGTCTCGTTATTCTGGTCAAACCCCTTGGTTCAAATTTTAGCGCATCGTTGCGCTTTATGCCTGCGATAGTTACGCCAGGATCTGCTACATCATCATTCACATCTAAATATTGAAATGATGGTACGAGGCTCAAAGGTGACGCGTTCACGAGAGATGAAAGGGAGAAAGCGCCCGAGAGAGCAGCAATTACAGAGCATATAAGAAATTCCGTTTCCGACAAGCTGATCACATTTGTTTCTTGCACCGCCAGATATGATGAAAGGGATGCACCGAGAGTTACAAAGGAGACCATTGTGTAAAATGCTCTGTATAGCTGACGACCAGCTGAATCGACATCCGGAAACAACTCATCTTTGCCAACACTATCACCTAAATTTCAGATAAGGATTACTTGTAAGATTCTGGTCGACAGTTATTCATTACGTGTGCCGAGTGCCAGTGTTATCTTTCTAGAAAATTAAAAGATGCATTCTTACCTGGCCAATAAGATGGTAGCTTTACTCCTCTATCTACCAGGCTGCTATTTAAAGCGAGCTGTCCAAAAACATTAATGATTTTTCCTCTTATTGCCGACATTCCTATGTGTGAAGTAGAGAATGAAGTCATCCAAAATGCAAGTTCTTGATCATGAGTAAATGCATGAAGTTCCGTTCGACACAAAGGTATGTAATTGGATATCAGCGCTGGTGAGGAGGATGTTGACTGTTTTCTGTTTCTAATGTTGGTGCAGAATCCGAATACACTCTTTCCCAACAGCGACAAGATAAGTAGGTAATGATAGTTGTAGTTCGTCCTCATGACTGAATGATCGATGAGTGTTAATCCAATGAATAAACTGCTAATAGTTTTACGCTGCACTCTATACTAACTAGTAGACGGACAATGCAGTAGAGACACAACAGTATGTTGACTTGTGTTGTTGTCTTCTACCACTCTAAAGCCAACCCTATCTAGGTACTCTAGAGTTGTCTTTTACCTTATACTTTATACTGGGAACTGGTAACTGGATGACTGCTGATAGGTAGGTGATAGGTGATAGGCTGGTAAGTATGAGTAAGTATGTTAAAACTGGTAATCCCAAGATTGCTTGGCTCATCCAGCAGGCTCAATAATCAATAATCCAGCTGAATCATCATCCAGCGCGAAGCATGCGAGGAGGCGCGGAAATAAGTGAGCGACAGAACCCGCGCGCTCGCACCAGCTTACCGATTACCGATAAGTACGATACTTACATGCCATACCTAAGTACCTACGAAGGTACTCTCTTCTCTCTTCTCTCTAATAGAGGATAGAGGTAATACCATACCAGATACCAGCACCAAGCAGCAGAGTCTGTGACCTCCCCCGCCCATTGACTATTGACTATTGACTATTGACAACTTCTTTTCCTCTTCCACAATGGTAATCAATCTACTACGAGACTAGGCAACCGTATTAGTTATTACAGATTGTAAGATGGAAGCAAGAGTGGCAACGAGTAAGAAAGGAAATCCGATACAAATGTCCAAACATGCGAAGCGCAAAAGAAATGCTGATGCCAACGCTGATAATAATGCTGATGATACAGTCACTGTTAGAACCGCTGCAAAATTAAAGAAGAGGGACAAGAAACCTAAAACATGCCGCTTTCTAATCAGCGCTAGCAACATCATCAGCACCAACTCCTTCGTCGTAATTGCAACAAAAATTTATGGCAATGATTCAATGAATGAAGGAGAAGATCGTGAAGATACTGTATTGATATCCACCTCTACCGCGAAGGAGATACAACAGAAGAAAGAGATTGAGCGGACGGAGGACAAGGATGTGATCTTTCAACAAAAGCAACAACAACCTCCCATCCAGAAAATCAAAAAAAAGAAAAAGACTCCAGTCTTGACAACTTGTCATTTGCCAGGTGCTAATGATCAACCATCCCTTGACACAATTGTTATATCACCCCATGATGCGCTTGCGCACGTACATATCCAGAAAAAAATGTACAAGTCCATACACATATACGTTAAACCTCTCCTCGTCCTTGATGTTAATGGGATTCTATGCCATCGCATACGCCACGAAGATACTGATACTTTGCCATCTACATTATCATCAGCCCTTGACCACGACCATCAAAATATGCAAAGTCAAATGCAAAACAAACAAGTGTATAGATCATCCATTGGCCATGTTGCACATACTGACATTGTGGCACGGACAGATTTGGTTTCCTTCTTGGAGTTTCTAGACAAATATTACACATTGGCAGTTTGGTCATCGGCAAAGAAGAAGACAGTCAAGAGTTTAGTACGCATGCTGATTCCTGACAGAATTCAGCAAAGACTTCTATTTGTATGGGGACAAGAGAAGTGCGATTGTGGTGGTGTCGACAGATCACCATCGACTCAACAAGAGGAGGACATGGTAAAGACTGGGAGCAATGGAAATACAATAAAGGGACAGATTCTGCCAAATGCACCGGATCAGAAGCCTACGTTTCATAACGTTATCTTCATGAAACATTTGTCGAAAGTCTGGGAGCAATTTCCAATGTGGAATAAGTCAAACACACTTTTGATTGATGATACACCGGGCAAGTGCACCAAATTTAAGGGAAATTCAATCCATCCGCCCCGCATCTTGGGACTTGACGAAGATGTCCTTTGCCTACTGAAAACGCGTGTGTATAGAATTGGAGATGATGGGCGAGATGGAAAATCAAACCCAGCAGCACGTACTCTACATGATGACGTTGAGCTGCGAATTAGCGATGGAGAAAATCAAGCAAGGCAGCTGCGCTTCTTCCAGAACCTTGCCATGGCGTGGAAAGTAATTTCAGATCATGAAGGTGGTGACTTTTTGATGTCATTCTTAAGGGACAATGCTCAAGATCACAACATGAATTGGCAACCTGATATTTGATTTCTTTGTGTAGATTTAAAATAATTACACTGAGTGTTTCAAAATCTTGCCCTTTACGCCTGTGCCTTTGCTTTCATCTTCACTGTTTCCGTTTTCATAGTTCCAGACTCTTTCCACTCTGGAATTAAGTGCTTTACATAGGATATATTCTCAATCGCAGTCCACGTCAACGATGATATATCATCTCCATTGCCAGCCTCGCATAGAATGATTCCTTTGGACATGAGGATCATAATGGCGTTTCGAATATGTTCGGTGGCAAGCTGTTTAGATGCGGTCAGTAGATTAGCTGGTATCATTCCACCCTTGTCGACCTCTGCGCTCATAAGTTTTGTCATGATAGACAGCATGGACATCCATACAGTGATGAGAGCTTTTTGACTTTTCTCAAGTCGTTTCAAGTAATGCAAAAAGGGTTTGAAGATGGCACTGATGCAGAGCTCAAACTCGATCATCACCTCCTCATGACCGAAATTTAATTCAGCCTGTTTTTCTACCAACTCTATAATGCGATTTTCTGCCATAGGAAGGCAGACTAAATTGAGTAGCCTACACAGTTCGCTGATGGGAATGTCTTGTCCGTGCCTGTCGACAAGGGAATCTGTGAACATGGAAATTGAATGTTGCCTTGCGCTCTATGGGAACAAAGGTAGGCGTTGTTAGAGAAACCTGTGATGTACGCTATATTAATTCCACAAAAAGAACATACCGGATATCTACTATTGGATGCCTCAGCCATTCCTTCCACAATCGACAGCCAGCAATTTGCCCAAAAGACTACGTCATCTTCATTTCTATTTTCAGATGATCTGGATATCAACGCCTGTAACCTTGCGTGTAGAAGAGAAAGCAAGTCGAGACCGGCAATGCTAAGTTTAGGGCAATTATTGCGTTCGCCACCCTTGATTAAAGTGCGTATACAATGAACAATCCTAAATGGAACTACATCTCGCAATTCATTTGATCGAAGCATAAGATGAATAGATCTGAAAGCTTGTAGTGCTGGGTCGTCATCTGATAAAGCCCCCGACTTTTCACCGCTTTGGACTACGAGAGTTTCGCCTTGTGCAGCACAGTGTTGAATTAAACCTAATAAACCGTCCCATCCTTGGTTATCGATTAATCGCAACCCATCGACATCACGGCAAATTCTCCACAACCCTTCAGAGATGTGTTTGTTGAGATTGAGAGTGTCCGTCGATATGCTTTGCACAGCACCATTGGGAGTATAGAGACACTCTAAAGTGTCAAGAATATCATTGTTCACATCTTTTCGGTGGACATTGTGGTAACATATACGTAGTAAACCAGTAATCCGTTTCTCTACTCCAGGAACGCTAGAGATCGCTGCTTCAGACGTAACATCAATTTTCTTTCTAAGCTTGGTGGTAAAATGATCTTTCAGGCTTGTTTCCCATATCTTCGCGATGCGGTCTCGGTTCTTGAGAGTAATCTCGCACAACCATACTTCTGCGAGGGCTTCAGAGGCAGGACTTAATGATATAGGAAGGACGAAAAGTCCAAGCTTGACTGATGAACCATTAATAACGTCAATGAGAGCTCGCAGCTGTATGTTCAAATCTCCGATATCCAGAAACCGAGTTTCAGACAATACACTCGAAAAATCACAAATTGCTTCCAAGCGTCTGCGGACGCGCGCGCGAGGAGAGAGTTGGTAGACTCGAGTATCTTCGTAAGTTTCCAGGCCAGTCACTGGTCCTTCCTGTGCTGATTGATTCTCCTGGATCAGAAGTTTTTCAAAAGTTCTTCCAAGAGACATGACTGGAGACACTATGTCACCACTCTCAACCTCACTTTCTGTATCACTAGGAGCCAAATCATCCCAGAGAACTAATTCTTCCTTACCGTGCTCTGATAGTTGCAAAAGAGGGCCACCTTCAAATAGAGAAGAGGGATTATTTTCTCGAGGTGGAGATACTTGTGAGGATGATCCAAAAATTAGAGTGTTCAGGAATCCTACCTTACGGCTTTTACTAGCTTCGTTGCGAGCGGATCCCCCAGATGCTCCAAAACACACTTTCACTATTTGCATTTCCCAGTCTCTTCTAGCATCAGACTGGAGCATATCTGTATCCCCCTCGATAAGAAGGCTCCTATGCTTCATGCGTTTGCCTCCACCTCCGATAAGCTTCAGGTCTCGTAGTTCGAAAAGGATTGAAAAGACACATTTCCATCCTTCCAGGCCAATCAAATCGCCGCACTCTATTGCAATTTTCATTGCAACCACAACAGCGCTTTGCCGCTCAACAGAATCAACGAAGGATGCAGTTCTCTCTACCGCATCATTTATGTAATCTCCGATTAGTCCTGTGCAAAAGCACAATCGAACGAAAAGATCTTGAAATATGTCTAATCGAGGAAGATTTCTTAGCCCTCTCAACATTGTCATAGACAGATCCATTCCAAGACGAGATCCTTGGGAACCGAGCATACCGCTCTTATTGTGGACGCTCCGAACATTATCTTCACTCGCAACACTCCAAAAGCCTCGAATGGCTGAAAGAATAGGCATCCAGATGTGTTCGGCAATTAAATGCTTCATATCGTCAGTGCAAGACAACGAAAGATTAGCAGTGATACGTTCGTCACCTCTTAAAACATCTTTCCACCTTTCTAATGTCATCACCCCATCTGCGCCTTCGCCCATTGTACGGATTTCCTCGTCCCTGATACTTTCGTAAATGTTCACCAAAAACTCTTTAGGAAAGGTATAACCTGGATCCATAATGTCCTTTCCATAATCAGTGTTGTACTTAATAAAATCCTCAACCTTCATTTTCCTATCAACGCGAATGTTGTCATTGTGTAGATCAGTATTAAGCATAATTATACTAAAGGAAAGCAGATATGCAGCATCTGCAGCCTTTTTAGTGTCTGGGGAAAATGCTGTATCAGCCTCTATACATTGCGAGGCGGCACTCTCAGAAAATGCTTGCAATATACGATCGATCTGCTGTGCCTCTCCTGGCAATCGGAACGAGGTAAGGAACATCCTCAAGCAATCTAGTAGAGTTTGATCTTTGAAATGAAAGGATGCGCAATATTCTTTCAATGTTTCTTGATGGAACCAATCCCGTTCCCAATCGGGTGGGGATTTTCCTGCCTGCGGTGCTTTGCCGACATTCCCAAGATATTCACCGACCTTTGGCTTTTTTAGACCGAGAATAATGCCATTTCGCAAGAAAGTAGCAACATCTTTTGGTGTAACTGGCTCCTTGAATATTTCATGCTCCAACAGATATTTGAATCCACTTGAAGCCTTAGTATTGAATAAATCTGTTGCTTCTCGCATCAAGCGTTTCTGGTTCTTTAGGCTTTCTAGTTCCTTGATTGTAGATACGTTATCATGTTTTTGTTCTTCCTTGGGTTTCTTCGGGGATGAAATTGCGAACAGCGACTTCATGATGCCAAGGAGGGCTTCTGCGCACAGTTCCCGTAGGTGAGCTGGAACATGGCGTAACTCAACCTCATCTACGATTGTTTGAAAGCTAGAAGACGCACTCGAGTTTGCTTTACTCAGGGACTGCTTTGGTACGCTTGTAACAGAAGCTGACAGCTCGGTCTGGGCACTTGACATGCGACTCATTCCAGCTACAGGTTCAATAGGCAATAAATGGCCATCTTCGTCCATTGATCCTCCGCAGCACCTACTTAACTCCACCACGAGTCCAGATGCAATATCCGAGCGAATAAGATCACAGTCGTATATTACAAACAGCGACTCAAAAGCCCCGAGACCAGATGTATCGGGTTCGTTGTCATTCAAACACAAGATATCGACTAGGGATTCCAAAATAATCTCAACCTCTGCATCAAAAATTTGATTAGCGTTGAAAGTACTAATGTCTGTAGGAACTGGAAGCCTTCTTAAAAGGGATAAAGCTCTCTGATAAAATCCGGAGAGAATGCTCTCAAATTGCAACTTCAATTTACATCGAAGTGCAGATAAACTCCAAAGCGTGGAGAGAGCCGAGCAAATTTCTGATAGTACTTGAGTGGATATCATTCCTGGCATAGCATTAGAAGATGGATCTTGATAGGCCCAAATTCCTTGACCAACCATTAGAATGGATAGACACAAATCGTCTTTGATAATCTTGAGGATGGGTTCTTTTTCTTCCCCTACAAGATCAATTTTCAGATCGTATTCATTGCCATCACAAGCAGCGGTGCTCCATGCCATTCTCAGTGATGACTGGATCAATTTTAGACTTAAGATTCTGGTTGCGTCATGGAGCGAATTGGCCATGATTTCACTTCCATCCACATTCATTGGGGTGTGCAGAAGCTGACTGACTAAAAATTCCAAAATCAGTCTGCAAGCTGACGCACTCTGTCCAATATGGATAGATTCAAATAAGTGTCTTACGAATGCACCCAAGACTTCTTCAAAGTGATAACATAAGGCTGGGCTGTGGACAAAGGTATTGCGAGTCACAAAAACTGTGTTGAAACCCTCCATAATAATGTTTGGATCCATCTCACGATTATCATCCAACTGAATGATGAGGCTAAGCAGATCGGCAATGGCCATCTCTACTGCTTCGTCATTTCCAACATCAGTCTGTTCAAAACGGCAGGCCAAAATGCCCCTCATAAGATTAGTCATTTCCACGGAACCTCCCGCATCCTCATTCGATAGCACAAACGAATTTCGACTTAGCAGCCGAAAAGTAGACCTGAGAGCAATAAGTGTGTGTGGTCCAGCCGCACGAGGATTCATAATGACATCTATAAATGGCTGCACATAAGCTTCTTTCTTGGACCCCTGTTTGATGGCAAGTCTTAGGCTCGCTAGATTTTGGACTAGTAAACCATGCGCAATATCAGGCGGGCCTGTGCGAAGTGTGGTGAGGACTATGCGAGCCTCTTCAGATATATGCCGTCTGGCTTCCATAGTTACAATATATGTAATGTAGATAGATGAAGATGTAACTTAAGATACCCACTATGCTACTCTTGATAGTAGAAGAGTTTGAAAGTGTAAGAGTTCGCTAGGTCGCCGCCACTGCAATAATGCATCCAGCCTACATCCAGATCAAGGCATTTTTGTTGGACTTTTCTGATTTTTGGAAAACGGCTCTTTATTTTTTGCAGGCAGGGGTCGGTTGTTCTCTCATCTCACCATTCACCACCCATGCAAATATGAAATATGAAATATGACTATTGAATATCCTCCATCATCACAATCACCAAATACGTCAAATACCAGTACTGCATGTATCATAATATTATGCTACCATAGTATGGTGATGTATGTTCACTATATGGTAGAATGTTGAATCTTGGTGGCATTTGTGTCTACTAATGGACCAATAACGCTAATTCTGTATTTTGATGTCTGAGTGCTATTTTTTGCAAACATGCACTGATAAAGAAAAAAGTAAAACATCACTACTTGTCTTACTATCGATCAAAAGCTAATTTGTTTGTTTCTATTTGTAATACGATAATGTATAATATATGATAGTTACATGATGAGATATGATTTTAATTGCCATCAACACCAACAAACGATTGGATCTAGAGGAGATTCAAACATCTTAGGCAAGGAGCCAAAAGATGAGAACCAATCCACCTACCCATTTCAATATTTCATCGAGCCTCTTTCGTTCTCGATGTTCCACTTCTGCGAAACTAGCTGAGGGCAGTGGAATGTTTCCTTGAAATTGAAGTGCCAGTAATGATGGAAAATGACCATATCCCTCCTCTAAAGATCCCAAACCGTTTTGTATCAAGGTCCCATTTATCACTGTGCCATTGCGATTCATGGCTGCTGTATTTCTCGCTTCGTCTGCGAACACACGCTGCCTTTCTCTTTGTCGAGCATTGTTTTCATCTCTAGCTTGCTCCTGTTGCAACTTATTCGCAATCTCTACTTGGATTTTTTCTTGAACAGAATGCAATATTTCGGTCCATTCGCTCGAACCCCCCTGTCGTATTTCCCTCTGAATAAAATCAACGCAGCCCAAGCCTTCTTCGTTCACGTTTGTCAGCGGTAAATCAAGGGATAGAAAAAACTGAATCAAGCCGAATTGTCCTTTCTGAACCAATGCCATGAAAGCTGTGTTGCCGTTCGCAGCTTTGACGCTTAAATCTGCACCCATTTCAACCAAATTCCGTATACGAAAACCTCCATCGCCGCCGTCAAGGTTACTCGAGCTGCCGCTAATAGCTTGGACGTGTAGGCACAACTGTTTTCCGATTCTCTCACGGTAGTGACGTGCCATATCAGCTACAGCTTTGTTTGCAACTAAATTCATGACGTCTCCTTCCATGTAACTATTCGTCACGGGGCTTCGGACGCTTCTTCCTCCATTTCGTTGTGACTGGAACCATGTCGAAATTGCGTGTCGTTCGTAAGTTTGTCCATCTCCAAGTGCGATCACGGGATCATGGAATATGGTAAGAGTTATAGGACATGTGAGGTCTTTTGGAGGTGATATGTTGGATAGAAACGTTTGGGCTTGTTCGTTCGTGAGGTATGTGTTGTGGTAGTTTATCAATGTGGCGTTTTGATCTGAAGGCATCTTTTGATACACCAACTTTCCGTGGGCTATTTTAATTGTTGTTGTTTTCAACGTCTCGCTTGTCGCTTGTGAACCGGTTCCGAGAAGGTAGACTCAATACAAGCTACAGACAGAAAAGAGACACTCTGTATGCTACGCTAGCTATCGCATTTTGTGTCGTATGTAGGTATGTCGTTTTACGTTTTACTACTACTACTGTTGTTCGTAGTACTCATAAATAGCAAATAGCTGTGTCCTCCTCCTACGTACGATACCTACTACTGTTGTCTCCTCTCTCTCTTCGTAGTTCGTAGCTAAGTAGCTATCGCTAGCTCTCTAGAGGCTCTAGAGAGGTAGCTAGCTACTCTCTCTAGAGCTACTCGTAGTCGCTAGAGAGCTAGTAGCTAGAGAGAGAGATGTACGATACGAAGGAACAACCGACCAACCCCCCCATCCATCCCCCATCCATTCATTATCCCAAAGAGAGAAAAGTGGGACTGATGAGGAACAGCCACAAATTCGATAAGAATGCGGGAAGGAAAGAAAAGAGAAGGAGATCCTCAAACGCGCTCACTAAAATCCTCAATAAAACTAGAAAGATCGGCGCTCGTCGCTCGCTGCGAGAAGAAGAGGCTGCGACGAGCGACGAGGCGTCGTCGTCCACCGGATTGTACAATGTTGTGTTGTATTAAATTAATTTAAGCGAGCGCGTTAGAAAGACGATAACAAAGTATCTACCAACATGGAAGCTATGCTTTTAGGTGACGATGATTCTGACAGTGACGATCATTCGGCTGGTGAAGTTGAGGTGATTGGAACAGGAGTTCCTACGGTACCTGTACCTGCTCCTGTACCTGCTCCTGCTGCTGCCCCACAGGCAAATGTCCATCCTCCAGCTGTTGCTCCTTCGTATGCATTTCAAGCCAGATCTGCACCGACTCCATTATCAGCTCCAGCACCTATTTCGCGGATAGTCCAGGCTCCTGTCCCTGCCCCTGTCCCTGTGCCTGTGCCAATAAGAACAACCACAGCTGCGCATAGTCAATATATGCAACAACAAACTTCCTCTAGCCATCCTTCAGGTTTTGTCCCACTTAGACAGTCACAGCAGATGCCAGCTCCGAGAAGGAGTAGTGTACCGGGCGGAAGGTCCACAGCTCCTCCTGGGTCTTCCTCAAATCCAATATCCATGTCACAAACGGCAAAGCTGAAATCACTCTATAAATCTTCTCCCGCTGCTCCTGTTCCCGCTGCTAGCAGCAGAACAATGCAACCTCAACCACAACCACATACCACATATGATTCACAACCGTTAAGTGCTCCTGCTGCCATACCCATGATCGAACCCACGCCATTGACTGTCCTTCAAGCCAAGAGCCAACCATCACGTCATCATCCAATGCATAATCACAATAGAACCACCCAGCAGCAACACCAACAGCAGCAACATCAGCAGCAACATCAGCAGCAGCAACAACAACAACAAAAACAACAGCATCAGCAACAGATTCCGAGGCAACAACAGAATATTCCATCAGTGAACGCACCACCTCAGAGAAGAAGCGCACCTCCACCATCATCTTCTACATTTCCCCAATATTCTAGAAACACGGGTGCCCCCCCTAGCCAACCGCCCACCATCGATTCACAAAAATCAAGCAAAGATCGCAAAGAACAATTCCTCATGTTCACCAAAGTTCTGATGAAATACCTAGAGCAAAAAGATCAAAAAATGCACGCGAGCGCGAAGGAAGTTATTCGGGAATGCGCTAAAAAAAATAAAGCGGGTGATCCAGCCTACTCCTCTCTCAGTACCAGTATGCAAGCACACCTCAAGCGGCTTGTGGGAGAAGCGTATTGGAAGAAGGCAGAGGATTATTTGAGGCAATATTTGCACACGCAATATGTTAAGAAAGGCGAGGCGCCGGAAGAAGCGAGGAGAAAAGCAGATGCAATGGCGCGATCTGCGGCTTCGCCCCTTGCCTTGGATGGATCGACGATGGTCAGCAATTCGTCTCATCCAAGGTCTCACAATGGGCAACCGATTGCTCATAGGCAGGCTGTTGCTCCCCAGAGAAGCATAAGTGGCGGTCAAGCTCCTCCTGCTGCTGCTGCTGCTGCTGCTACTACTAATCCTGTTTTAAAGCAGAGTGCTACTCCCCAGGCGAATTATGCCAAGATTCAACAGCAGCAGCAGGCTGTAGCTGCAAGAAAAGCGCAGCAGGACAGAACTGCACAGAGTGCTGCTACTGCGACAACAAAGAAAAGTAGTAAGGCGAATAGTAATCTGACAATTAAGAATCCAATCAATACTGCTGGAGGGGGAGGGAAGGCGCCGGTTGGAAAAATTAGTAAGGGGGCAGGTGTAGGCACTCCGATTGGATCTAGCACACCCACAAAAAAGAAAAAAACGGTGAAAAAGAGCACATCAACTTCTAATGCCGTCTCTGCTGTTTTGAGTGTGCCAAAAGAATACAGTGATGCCATGGAGATGTTGGATCATATCGTGGACTATGATGTGAGTTCTTGTGCCTTAATTCTAGGGAATGACAGTAAGAAAAAGGGAGAATCTATAATATCAGAAGAGCAGCGAAAACTTTTGTACCATGACTTTGGCATGATCGGGCCTCGCAAAGGTTTATACGGTGGGAGAGAGAAGTCGGAGTCTCCCACATCCATTACTTCACAGGATGCAGAAGTAACCTCCACTATTCCATCCTTTCTCCAAGGATGGAGTTCTCGCAATATCGTGTCTTCCAGGGCTGCGTGGGCGAAACTGCGTTTGGAAGAAGAAAAGGAGCAGGCCATGAACGACCTTTCTTTGCCAGGATCAAATCCGATCAGGGCATCAAGTATTGAGACTTTGTCAGCACTGAAGCCATCGCAATCTAATGACACGTCCGAATTTGCGTGGTTCAATGAGCAAAGTGCTGAAGAAGATGAGACGTTGGTTTTGGTCTCTGAGGCCACGCAGCATTACATTAAAACTATCCTCGAAGGCGCAATGAACTCTGCGAGCAAACGTCTGAATCTTGATGGAATTCGGTTGATACACCAACAACATGCTGTTGCCAATATGAACAAGGCGCAAAAGGCCGACGTTCCTACAAAAATTAGAGATCCAGCACTGCATCTTCGTCTCGGTTGTGATACTAGACGTCAATATGCATTGGTGCAGGGAAATGCTGCTAAGACTTATCAGAGACTAGAAGAAGCTTTAGAGCGCCAGGGATGCACAGATATGAATGTTGAAGCAATGTACAATGCCACTAGTATGATGGAATTGTCAAAGATCCCAAAGATTTCATCTGCTGCAACAAAAGCGGACTACAATGCCAAACGGATATTTGAAATATATGGAGGCAAGGAGAGTGGAGAACTTTCACTTGGAAGAGTGCCGAAGAAGGCGAAGATTATGGTTAAGGATTTCAGAGTCTGTTTGGAAGAATCCTCATTTGCTGTGAGTAGGAAGAGAGTTTCAACTAGTGCATTCTTTTAAACATTAAGATTACTATAGCAGCCATGTACACAATATTACATAGTACAACATAAAGACTGAAAAGTGAAAGTTAAATAAAGGGTTAAATAAAAGTTATAAATAATTGCCTTCGCAATTCGCAAGAAAAGCTGAGAAAAGGGTTGTTGATGTTGTACGAGTATGTTGTATGTTGTGAATTATGATAATTCATTCTTCCACTCCCCACAAACTCTTAATTATCGAAGTACCAGCAAACTATCGAAGCATCCCCCGAATAAAGGAGCTGTAATAGACCATGTTCAAACGAAGAGGAAGGAACCGTCGAGATGCTGATCACCTGAAATTCTTGCGTATACCCCGCATGACAAAATATAGAGATAACAGTGACCTTAGTAATTTTGACGCTTGCATTGAGGCATGTGATTCACTTGCGGCATCACCCGCATCCGCTGACTTTCAAGATTGTTCTGTTTTGATTTCTCCTGATGGTGTTATGCTGGATTCGCGTAGATTGGGAGGAGGATCTCACCACGACACTACTGGCAATTCTGGTGATGATGAAAAAGGAGCATCATCTTCTGATGCGGAGCGAAAAAGTTCGTTTGCTTCCAACACAGAGAAAACCCCAACTGATTCAAAATCTGATGATTACGAGTCTGCGATTTATATTGGAAACGATATGTCTGCTAATGGAGATAAAGATATCAACGGCTTCAGTCTTAGAGGTTTGAACCCCATCCTTTCTACCTTAGCCTTACAAAAGGCTGCTGATACGCTTCAGTAAGTGTTCAAAGATTTACAAAAATCATCTTATTTTAATTATCGTGTATTGATTGTTAACTAAAATTTCGATCGTCAGGGCGACGGGTACCTTTGTTGAAGAGTTGATTTTGAGTAGAAAGAATGCAGCTGCCAGTGCCAGTCAGGCGTGTGAAAAGCTCCGAGATATGATGCATATAGATGGCACCGAACACATGCCTGTTACCACACATGATAGTGCTAATCCCGAAGGGATGATCGATGTTCGTGATTTGAAAGCTGGAAGTTCAAAATCAGTAGATGGCGCTCCTGCAGCGGCTTCGTTGTCTTTGACACCAGAGCAGAAAAGTAGTGCAGGGCCACTATTATTTCCTGGGTCTTCGTTTCATAAAGCCGCGGTTGCATTGGATAATTATCATTCATCAATTGCCGAAGCTGATGCGCATCGATGGGGAATGGCTTCGAAAACAAATAACGAAGATGTCCATGGAGTCCTTCCAGAGATCCGTCGTGGAGTGACGAAGGCCAGAGAAAGAATTGAACGCAGAGAAAGGGCAATAATGAACTCACAAGAGAGCCAGTCGGAAGCAGAATCAAACTTGCAAACGAAGAAAGAACGCAGTAAGAGGCTTTGGCAAAAGGTCGAAGCTGTGGAAAATGAGGTGCAGAAGAAAGTTGCTGAGCTTGTGAGACATCGAAATAGAGAGCGTGAACTTCGTAGGCGGGAAGTAGAAACACATAGAGAGGCTGTATTTTCTGATGTTAAGCTAGAATCAACAGTCACCAACCAAGAAATTTGGGAATTAGTTGCGAATATTGGCGAAGAAGGCGAAGACTTTGCTCCGTCCGGCCTCCCTACGCCAGCATTTCACGGGCCGATTGATCAAACACTGAGTAAAAGCAAATCATTCGATCGAGATACACCCGAACCTCAGCAAGCAGCAGAACTGGTGGCAGAAATAGACAGTTATAGAGCTGCACTAGAAATTGATTACGGATTAGATCAACTCCAAAAAGCTGCTCTTGACTGTGACGAACAAATACAAGATGCTGCAGGTTCTTTGTTGAATGAGTTTTCCAGTGCTGATACAACCAAACGCTCAGCTAAAGTTGCAGCTGAGACAGGCTTACTCAGTTCTGCTAATACATACTTGAAATGTCTCAAGGCACTAGTGCACTTGGAGAAATCCTCAATACATGAAAGGCTACGCCTAGTCGAAGAACTAGAAAAAACTGTGAATTCTGTCAATGTTCGGACTGACTTAAATTCCTTCATAGAGCACGAAAAGTGTGAGCTTCCGAATGGGACTTCAAAATTAGGCGACAACGATGACGGTGGTGTGGCTTCTGCGCTTGCTGTTTTAAATTCCCACAGTGAAGGTATTGGAGTTGGCATTGGAGTTGCAGGAATGGCTGAATTGTCTTCATTTTCAGGCTGGAATGAAAACGAAGGAGAAACCTTTGACCGTGAGGAATTGGAAGATGCTGTAGGTGCTCTGTTTGGAACAAGCTTAAATCATAGCGAAGAAAAGGAGAGATATGATCATTCTGTCGAACTTTTATCAAGAGCAGTTGGAGAAACATCCATCAAGGCGCGAGGTTACAGAGCGTCTACTTGCTACGCAATGAATAATCACCGTGGTAAAGTGACACAACTTCGCAACGAGCAACAGTTTAATGGTCTCTGTAAAGTTCTCAATTCACTCCTAGACGGTTGTGACCGAGAGTCTGCTGATGTCGCAAGCGCTAAAATGGTGATGATGCTCGCTCAGACGTTTTACATGGTGAAAGGCGATGTGAAAAATCGAGACAGGACAAAAAGAATATATCCCAAGGATCGGTTATGTTCGCATTCTATTTGGCTTGACGAAGATTTCTGGGTTCAAGCATTATTCCAATGTGTCACAGATTCATTGTCAAACAGTGGAGTTGTTATGAGAGTGAGAGTGAAAAAATCAGAAACAAACAAAGGGAACAAAATGAGATGGCATGACCTAAGACCTATTGATAGAATAGAAGCCGCAGCTCAGGTCCATGCTGTGATATTCGCTCAATTGGGAGCTCTATCACACTCGATGGTTGAATTTGGATGTAAAGTAGAGAAAGCATGTCATTTTGTCCGGCGGCTATCTGTAAGGCATCAGCTTCCTCTATCTCAACGAGCAATGCTTCTAGAGCACCTTCAAAAGATTGAATTAGCAGACGATCTAGAAGTAGAAACAGAGCGGCAAAGTGATAAAGGAGTAGGGTGGGTGTGAGAAAACAACAATTTTTAATTAGTTTAGAATAAGACAATAACAATTCAAGACGAGATGTTACTATCATCGTTATTGATGCCAATTTTATCACTTTAGCCAAACTTTGAGAGCAAGAAAACGCATACCCATTATATTGTGTAGAACTGCAGGAATTCGTGGATGCTTTGTTGTATTTCCCAGCACTCCAGATCTTCTCCGCTGGCAATTGGGTAGGTGATTCTGAAAGCTAATGGTATCTAGAAAAAGCAAGCGGCTGAAACTTGCTGAGCGTGAAAATGCCAACAAGAAAAATAGATGGGTTTTAGATATGTTCGAAAGCACAGTTGGATGGAAACGAAACGGGTTTCAAGTGCATGGAGATAATGCTGATAGCGCAGTTGTGAGGAAGGCCCTTTGCCTGCAATCCAG
>Ga0306864_1000527_pt1 | contig 17575 bp, 17 predicted proteins | sample AntRauTorckE5430_FD_190448 | JGI IMG/M metagenome (GOLD analysis project Ga0306864, IMG submission 190448) | Saline lake microbial communities from Rauer Islands, Antarctica - Metagenome Torckler E5 #430 (v2) (version 2) | ecosystem: Environmental > Aquatic > Non-marine Saline and Alkaline >...
ATAACGATGTCCATACTTGGTCCATATAACATGTACAGGTTATGAAATTGTTCCAATTGTTCCAGAACAATTGTTCCCCAGAACGACCTGATTGTGCGCGCACAGAAAACGAATACCTACGCAGGATGGATGGATTTGTGAAGGGAGAAAGCTGCTGTTGTGACGTTGATCAGATTTCCCGCAAAAAATGGAAAAAAGATTTGCAGAGAAAGAGGCAAGTTGAAGTTGACAAATATTTCAACACAAAACACAAACCAGTCAGATCAATAGATATTGACAAGGTCAACAACATTCTTGTTCTTTCCAAAGCATAGCTGCCCATTCGTTGCCCCGTACCGTGATACCTTCAAAATGAAGCTCTTCTTAGCAGCAGCAATTCTTTCCACTGCATCTGCATTTGCCCCAGGAAGGCAGGCATCTTTTGCAATTCGTCTCCAGTCTGCAGTTGAGGCAGATGTACCTGAACGTACCGCACCTGATGCAGGACACACACCTGAATGGGAGGATCGTGCTGGGTTAACCCCCTCTGAGTTCATGGCAAGCGATGAAAGCAAGTCTGATATTAGTGGAATGTGGGAGTGCCCTCTAACTAGATGGGACAGTGAAGAGTAAGTACAACACTTCTTTATCACTTCTGTATTAGAATGATGTTTGAATCCCATGATTCTTGAATCGCTCGCACTGACCTTCCTTCCCCTCTAATTTGAACTTTTTCTAATTTTGAATTTTAGCATTGATGTTGTAGAGGCACAAAAGATGGCCAGTAAGGTCCCACACTGTCCCTTGGAAATGAGGGCTTCTGATAGCGACAATGCACAGGGAGCTGCTTTCTTTTCCGATAATGCTGATAAGATCAAAGAAGATCTCCTTAAATATGGAGCTGTTTGGTTCAGAGGATATGATTTGATGAAGAGTGTGAAGGGATACCGCGCAATGCATGAAGCTTTGGGTATTGATCCATGCCTGGACCCATTGCACAGCTCCGGCTTGAGAAAATTTGCCAGTGAACGTGATGCTCTTTACGAGGAGGTAAGTTTCAATATACTTTTGAATTCGAAATGTTGTTATGATGTCAGTTGGAAATGAAGCTTAACCATCTGGATTTTTCTTGCAAACGTTATAATAATAATAGGTCAACAAACCATCCCTTCGTGGACACTACATTGGACTTCATTCTGAGTCCACCGCAAAGCGTACTGCAGCATACGCTGCATTCGTATGCTTTCAAAAAGCCACAGAGGGAGGTGGACGTTTCTTAGTTGCAGATGGAGCAGCCATTCTTGCAGAGATGGACACTAAGGTTCTTCAAAAGTTGTACGATAGAAAGATCCGTATCAGCGTGTCTAATCTTGATATCCCTCCTTCCTTCCCAGGACCATTGAAAGAAGGAATCAAGAATCTTGTAGACGCTGCTGTTGCACCGAAGTTTGACATGGACTTGGAAATGATTTATGAATCTGACGGAAAGCCAGGACGGCTTCAGGCTGTTGAGACTGCTGAGTCTCCCATCAATCGTCACCCGGTCACAGGACTTCCCGTTTGGTTCAACAATGCCCACAACCACGCTCGTAAGCTTCGCGACCGAAGACCTTGTGGTGTTCCAGAGGTTGGCATGACTGAGGTCTTCTATGCTGATTCCATGGATCCATTGTCTTTGGAAGATTGTAATGAGATCAAGAGAGCTAGTGAGAAACACATCTCTGCTCTTGCCATGGAACCTGGTGACGTACTTCTTGTTGATAATTACCGTGCTCTTCACGGACGTGACGTTTTCCAGGGAGATCGCTATCATGCAGTAAGTTGGTTCACTTGGGGCAACGAAGAATGGAGAGGGGACGAGCGCAGAATTGTTGATAAGAACGGAATGAACAAAATTATCAATGGAATGATGGACTGGCTCCCAAAGGACTTTGAGTCGGACCAGTCATAAGAAGGTATATGCAATGCTGTGCGTCTTACAATTACAGGGCTACTCTAGATCAATCTACATTTTCTTAAGTTTATAATATATTCAATATCAAGCAAGAACTCAAGGAGTTTTAATAGCAAGAACTGTAGAGCTGGTATCTATCGATTTAATTGCACTAAGAGATATAGCCAGGCGAGAAAAGGGCAACACGAATTGGTACAAAACCACCACTCTAATGAGCTCTCAAGCTTGTAGCTACCTCTCTCTCTCTCTAGAGTTTACATAGGTACCTACCGTAGTCTGTACAGGATGCTAAAAGGGAAAAGGGAGAGCTCTGAAATTGATTTTCATTCAGTTTCATTTCGTGTTTCTTGTTCTTCCTCTTCCATCAATACTAAATTCAAATACTAACCTATGATGACATGAAGATGGCGGATGATTCGCCGGTCGTTGTTTTTTTAATCTTGTAAAGAATAGCGCGCAATCTCAAAATTTCGTCTCGTATTGTATTCGAGTACGTACATTTTACGTAGGTAGAAGTTGGAAGTAGTTGAAAGTGTCGAGCCAAAAATCTTCCCTCCAAAGAAGTGACGGCTCTTCTCTCCCACAGAAAAAAAAGAAAACATAAACCATTATTCAAAACAACATGAGCAACACCACCACCCAGCACAGACAGTCCACTGAGAAGGAAGCCTCTAGCAGCAAAGAAGGCACCGGTATTCCATCTGGATTCGTACTGAAGCTTTTCCAGATGGTCAATGGTGCCCCAGATGATATCATCTCGGTAAGTCATCCAGTCGCTTACCATGTCATTCTTCGAAAGAAAATCTCCACAATTTCTTATAGGAGATTGCTGAGTTTTGGAAATTCTCCGTTTTTTATGCACGTTTCTTGCAAAAATGCTGTTCGGTATAAGAAATATCTTAGGGTTCTCTACGAAAGAAAAACACACATTCATTTCCCAAACACAACTCACTCTAGATCAGATGAACTTCAGAGTCATCAGACAATACCTCGATTGATGAAGATGTTTCAATAGACGAGAAGACTATGACCGCGAAGTTCAATCATACCGATCGGAGGTTGTTGCGTTTACAATAATGTTTGTGAATGTTTTCCAGCGAAACGAGATGATGATGTTCCTTGCATTGTTGCAAAACATGATCTCTTTCACGAGAACGGCTGCCATTCAATTTGAATAAGGCAACATACGGCAGCAAGCAACACAGTCGACTTTCAGCTGTTCACTACTGGTGCCAACATGATCGGCGGAAGAAGCAAACAAACCGTTCAGATAAAAGAAGAGGAGGCGGGATATTTTTTCTTCTTTTTCTTACAAAAATCCCAGAGCTCTAAAGGCCTTTTTCATCGGATAATCCAATAGCGGCCTCTCATTTGAGCGCGGACCTGGTTGACTTCCAGACGACATATCAGCCTATAATTCTAACACTTTCGCGCTTTATTTTTTGAAACAGTGGACAGAAGCAGGAGATGCATTTCGTATTTCTGATTTGAATCGCCTTGAGAATGAAACTCTCCCAACTTACTTCCGTCACCGAAGATTCCAGTCTCTAGTGAGGCAACTCAACTTTTATAACTTCAGAAAAGTGAACAGGGAACGCAATTTTTGGGTGTACAAGCATCCCCTTTTTCAATTCGAAAGGCCTCAAGATTTGCACCTTCTTCGTCGTCGCACCTGCCCAGGTGTGGATGGTCGGAAGGTACGCCCTGATGCAGAGCACGGAGGGCAAGGATATGAACCAAAAAGTATCTTCTCTCTTGATGCCGTGTTGTCGTCAAAGAGTGCTATCGCTATTTCTCCTCACGAATCATCTGATAGTGATGAAGGGAACACTATCGCTATCACCGCCACCATTTCAAAGAAACGCAAAAAATCCTCGAGGAAAAAGTCTGACGCCAGTCTATCCTCTTCGAGCGAAGATGAGCATCCTCCTAAAACAACCAAAACGAGTTTTATGGTCGGTAATCATTTGACCGTGCCTGACAAGAAACTTAGGACTGAACCTGTTCATGCGCTCGGCCTACTCCGACTTGTCTCTCCCTTAGCAAAGTCTGCATCTTCACAATTGGATATGAATGAACAATCCGTATTAGTTAGTAAAGTATCGAAGCAATTGGACGAGCACGCAAAGAAAGCAGCAGCTATCATGGGCAAACATGTAATGAAAACACGTACAAACGATATAACTCCAACGTATGTTTCCAGTACTATGAGATACAACGCGTTAACTTATGATGACGAAGTTGAGATTTTTGATTCCACTCGTGGTTGTGTCGTTGAAAAGAATTATGTTTCCTCAAAAGATAATGATGCGAGCGATGATGGATCTGAAAATAGTGCAACTGTTGTTTCTTTCTCTGACTACGAAGTACAAGAAGCTTCCACGCGTATCATTTCTGCACCAATATCGGACAGCAATATCATCTTTGAAGTTAGGAAAAAACTCCGAGATGTGAATAACAACATTTCTCATTTGACTACTGCAATCGCAGAATTCTGCATGACAACGGATCCCCATGATCCATTTCTTTGCGAGAAAGCAATCCAACTCATGAGTAATCATGCAGAACTTGCTCAAGAATTCTGCCGCTACAAGATTGCTCTCAGTCCAAACAACTTTGACCACAGTGGGTTTATGAGAGCACTTTTCAGCGGTCAGAGCAAAGAAACTGTGCGTGGATTTAAAACGTTTGTTTTGAATAGCCTTAAGGATCTTGTACGTGAAACAAAATCCTGGAATGAGTTCGATGCGCTTTCCAAATGTTACAATGTCTGGTTCTCTGGCGTTAGTCTTAGCGCACAAGCTTAAAAACGACACACCTTCGGAGATAGTCACTCTTGAGTAATTTTGGGGAGTTTAATAAACTGCTATTTGGAAAATATGATGCCTTTCAACTTGCAATTATTTAGGTTCCCTTTTCTTTTTGGAAAAGTCTGCAATACACCCACACAAAGTCAGGAGCGTTGCTTGAAAATGTTTGCTTCAACTTTACGTCTAATATCATGCAGCTTTTAGTCCCATAATATTAGCACTGAAAGTGCAAGCATCATCATGACAAAACCTAGCAAAACCTTGACAAAACAAAATCTTTCTCTCTATTTCCGGGTTCTTCTGTACTTGTACTGACATTTCGCAAAATCTTTCAGCCCCCGGGTATGTACGCACGAACGAAGGCGTCATCAAACATATTTGCGCGCTCCAAAAGTTCCAACAAAAAGATCAAACTGTGAAGAATGAAGAAGCCGACAGGATGATGAACCCACCCGCTCACATCACGCAATCACCACACGTCCATCAAAACCTATCAACACATTAATTAATCTTCAAGTCTGACTAACTTGCGAGAGACGTTGATTAGCACTGGATGTACCTCACCTTCGCGAACTACATGCTAATCACTATTCTTTCTTAACCAGTAACCATTTCAATATCATGAGACACCCCTCAGCAGTTTTTTCATCAGAACCAAATGCATCGAAGCGTTGGACGAAAAATGTTTCGTTCTGTTTGCTTCCACTCCTCACCAACCTATCATGGATGGAATCAGCAAGCGCATTCCAAGTTCCAACTCGAACATTGATGAGATCTAATGGTGTCACCAAGCTTTACGTGACCAAGTTGAAAAAAAGAGAAGAGCCGAAGGAGTCGTCGCTATTGGATATTGAGAACTCTAATAGGCCTGTCAGCACCAAGGTGGGCGAAATCCTTGACCCATCAACTTACGAGGCCATACTCTTAGAATCCTGGGATGGAAATCCTCACACGCAGAAAGGCTTTGACTGGGAAATTGAAAAAATGAGGAGGAACTTTGCAGGTCTTCGTCAGCTAGAGAACGGAACCTGGGAAAAACGCCAGAGTATCTTTGACTTCTTGGTAAATAAAGCTGAGTTTTCATCTGCCACTGTGCGCAGATTTGACGAACCACCTAAACCAGTCAATTTGTGGGATGTTCTTGTCATGTTTACTACCAATTTTTTGGCAAACGTTGGGTTTGGTGATGCACTTGGCATGGCCAAAGTCCCAAACGCTGTTATTCAAAAGTACGAGGGCAGTTATCTTAGTTTCATCAAAGGAGCACTGGGAGGTGATTTACAGACATTGGCAGGAGGTCCTCTCTTCTTGATACTTGCTAAATATTTCACAGACTATGGCCCCATATTTAACTTGAGTTTTGGTCCAAAAAGTTTCCTTATTGTGAGCGATCCAGTAATGGCAAAGCATATTTTGAGGAGCAGCCCTGATGACTACTGTAAGGGAATGCTAGCTGAGATTCTTGAACCAATTATGGGGCAGGGATTGATTCCAGCAGATCCTGAGACGTGGAAGGTAAGCATGAAAAATCTTGAATACCTAAAATGTATCGAAATATGTTACCAACAGTAGTATGCCCTTTCTGCACATATACACCATACTTCAGGTTCGTCGTCGCGCTATCGTACCTGGATTTCACAAGCGTTGGTTAAATCGCATGATTAACTTATTTGGGGACTGTGGCGAAAGGCTTGTTGATGATTTGGCAGTGAAGTCGAAGCAGTCAGTCATAGTTGATATGGAGGAGAGGTTTTGTTCAATAACTCTTGATATTATTGGAAAATCTGTATTTAATTTTGATTTCGGTTCAACCACAAAAGAATCACCTGTAATTAAGGCTGTATACCGTGTACTTAGAGAAGCAGAACATCGGTCATCATCATTCATTCCTTATTGGGATTTGCCGTACGCAGATCAGTGGATGGGCGGACAGGTTGAGTTTAGAAAAGATATGACAATGCTTGATGACATTCTCGCAGATCTTATTAATCGTGCTGTGAGTTCGAGAAAGGAAGCATCAGTAGAGGAATTAGAAGAACGCGATAATTCCGAGGATGCGTCTTTGCTTCGTTTCCTAGTAGACATGCGTGGAGAGGATCTAACATCTAGTGTGCTTCGTGACGACTTGATGACTATGCTAATCGCCGGTCATGAGACCACCGCAGCAATGTTGACTTGGACTTTGTTTGAGCTCTCGCAAGGAGATCCTGGCATGTTGAAGGAAGTGCAAGCAGAAGTAAGAACTGTTCTTAAAGGAAAAGATAAACCTGACTACGATGATATTGTCGCAATGGAAAAGCTCAGATTCTCCCTAATTGAAGCATTGCGCTTGTATCCCGAGCCACCAGTATTAATCCGTCGAGCAAGGACAGCAGATAGTCTCCCCCCGGGAGGCACAGATTTGAGGAATGGTGTGAAAATTCTTCGGGGTACTGATATATTCATTTCTACGTGGAATCTTCACAGGAGCCCAGAACTGTGGGACAACGCTGAGAAATATGATCCTACTAGATGGGAAAGACCATTTAAGAACATTGGAGTTACGGGATGGGAAGGATACAATCCAGAAAAAACTAACGGTTTGTATCCCAATGAAATAGCAACAGATTTTGCATTCCTTCCATTTGGAGGCGGGAAAAGGAAATGTGTCGGAGACCAGTTTGCAATGATGGAGGCGACAGTGACTATGGTAAGCAATATCAAATGATCTATGCAACTTTTGTTGATGGCATCAAGGATCCCACTAATGTTTTTTTTCGTTCCAGGCCATGATGTTGAATAAGTTTGACTTCGAATTCTCTGGAAAACCAGAAGATGTCGGTATGAAAACTGGCGCCACTATACACACAATGAATGGATTAAATATGAAGGTGAAAGAAGCGAAAGGTATCCCTGAAACCAATGGTTGGTGGGAAATGCAACACATCAAGAAGGGATTTACAGCTACAGGAGCGCCACACAGGGAAAGCAAAGAATCGAACTCAATAATATCAAACTTATAGAGTACTCTTATGCATCTCAACTGATCTACAAGGTACTCAACAAAAGGACAACAAAGAAGGAAATTCAATATAATAATATCTAACTTTTAAATCCGAATGACAAATCGCTACAGAGTGTGCCATGATTCTAAATATTACCTATAAACTTTGCATTCCACCACACATCTATCTGTAAGAGAAGGATGCAGATTTACTGCAGAAAATATTTCGAACCAGACACAGTGCTTACAACACTTCCAGCCTCAATCTTTTGGTTTGATGCGAGCTTTGAGGTAGTCACTTTTTCTCCCTCTTTGAAACTACCTGATCCTGTGATAAATCCAGTTACAGAACCATCTCTATTTTGCTTAAATTTGTTGATAACAGGGACTCCAGGTGGCGGCGAACCTGTTTTGCTGCCCTTACTAGCCCCAAATCCAAATAAACCAGTGGGGCTGGAATCATCCTTTGGTTGAAGAGAAATTGTACCGCCCTTCTTTTTCTCAAGCAACGAACTAGCATTTTTTTTCTTCGAAGCTGCCACTTTCACCTTTTCAGCCCTTTCTTTCTGTACAGCTACAGCTGCTTCCCTTTTTGCCTGTTCTTCTATTTTTTTCGACTCAAGCTGTGCACTTTTTTTTTCTGCAACAGCTTTACTTGCTTCAAGCGCTAGTCTTTTTTTTTCAGCCACCTTGTTAACTGCCTTGGGTGCAACTGGAGTACTCTCGGCTTTCTTTGCTGGACCACCAAAATTGAACAGTGGTGCACTACCAACATTCTCATCAAGAAAGTATCTTGGCACGAGAGGAAAGGATTAGTGTTTGATATTGAAAATAGCATTCAGAGAAGTTGTACACACTTACTTTGAACCAGAAATAGTAACTACAACTGTATCACTTCTGGGCTCGGTTTTAAGAGGAGAAGTAGTGACTGCTTCTCCATCCTTGAAAGCAGAAGATCCACTGATTTGACCAGTAATGGAACCATCTCTATTTGGGTACCACTTGGAAATCGTTGGCACTCCTCGAGGCGCCTTAGGTGACGACTTTGAGGGTTCATCATCCTTTTTACCACCGAAGTTTAAAAAACCTAGAGAAATTGTTGCTCCTTTTTTTGCCTTCGAAAGTAGCGTCTCTGCTTGATTTGCAGTGACAGCTGCTTTTTTAATGTCTACTTCCTTTTTCTTGGTTTTATTCGCAGCTATTGCAAAAAGTCTTTTCTCCTCGGCAGCTTTTTTTCTTTCCACCAATGCGGCTTGCTTAGCTGCAGCTTCTTGTCTCGTATTCTCAGCTAGCATTGCCCTTTTCTCTTCTGCTTCTTTCTTCCTTTTATCAGCAGCAGCTCTTACTTTAGCTTTTTGCTTGGCAACTACATCATCCGTTTTCGCAGCAGGCTGATTTTTGGCAATGGGCTGCTTCTTTGCAGAAGTCTGAGGTTTCGCCACCTCTTCCTTGTCAACCGAGGGCCCCTGAGCCTTTCCACCAAACAAATTTGAAAATACGTCAGTCACAGGATCAGCACTTTCCTCTTTGACTGGCTTTTCCATTTTTGGTACCTTAGCAACTGGCCTTAATTTCTTCGCAGGTTCTGATGGAACGGCAATTTTCTTGGAAATGGCCACTGGTTTCTTTACAATGGGTTTTTTCTTGACAATAAGTGTTTTACTTTCATCAGTCTCAGGAGCATCAATCACCTTATTAACTACGGAGGGAGTTGGAAGAGATGAGGCATCAGTTCCTATGAAGTTGTCAACATCCTCTCCCGTTATTGGACTTAGAACAGCCCTTTGTGCTCTACTTAGAATCTGAGGTAGGGAGCGTGTACTCAGTGCAGGCAATGGTATTCCAGTTGCATAGAAAATACCAAACACACCGCCAAGACCGCCAGTGTTGCCTTAGATTCAAGAACGTTACGTTGAGAAATATGGAAAACATGTGAGTAGGAAAGAAAAACTCATTTGTACTCACCGGAGGTGGGGTCCATAACAGCACCTCCTGTCAATCTTGTGCAAAATCCATCATCGTCAAAAGTCATGGAACCGACCTCGGGAGGCCCCCTGTACTTAGCTCCGTTACCTTCTTGCCCTGCCAAAGTACCAGTTCTAGTCCCACTTGCTTTGGTATCATACCATACCCTGTACGGATCGTAGGGATCAACGCGAAAATTGGAATAGTTTTCTTCAAGATCTGGGAGCGCATCACGAATATTGAAGCTTGAAAAAGCATCAAGGAATGACTTCTTTTTCAGTGGGCCAACAATAGGGCCACAGAAGGTAAATTCGTCAGCCAACAAGTCAGGGTCTTTGGTTCCCAGTTCAGCAGCCAATACACCTTTAGTCAATTGAATCATGACCGTCTCTGGAAATGGAGCCAAAAACACCTTCTCTGGTTCGTTCAATTGCTTGACGCTTCTACCGAAAAATCTCGTTACAACCGTAGCAGGAGGGTACAGCTCCCATTCGGATGGAGGTGCTCCTGCAACTGTCGCAGCAGCCATAACCCCACACAATCCTCCAGTGTTTCCAACAAGGCGATCCATTGTGAATCCACTGCATAGCTGGACAAGTTTACCAGTTGCACTATCAAAAGTCATGGAAATTGCTTCTGGAGGACACACCATCCTAACTCCATTGGGTGGCATAGTCTCAGAACGAAGACGTAATTCTCCACGCATAGTTCCTACAGTTCTTGCTGTAAATCTAACTTTGAGCGGATCTTCTGGATCGAGCCTGAAATCATGGGCACGATAGTCCAAATCTGGGAATGCTCCTCTGATATTGAAAAATCTTCCTGCAGCAAGGTATTCATCCTTTGAAAGTTTACCATCAGCCACAACGTTGGGTCCAATCCATTTGAAGTTTTCTGTGAGGAAACTAGGATCTGTTACACCCAGATCAGTTGCCATAATAGCCCTGGCACGACTGAATAGTGCCTCGGGTTCGTTACTGACAGGAGGAGGGGTAGCTGGTGGACGGGGCACAACATCCGTATCTTCACTACTTCCAAAAGGGTTCGGAAGTTGATCAAGAAAAGTCATACCGAGGCTGATTTGTCTTCTGATATTTACTGATGCATCAGATGAGTGGACAGTCGTTGGCCTATTCGAAGGAATGAAAGCTGTAGAGCTAGCAAGCATAAGCGCAGCTGCAAGAGTATACCCTGAGAACTTCATGATTTTATGAAAAAAAATTCTTTTCCTTACAAAGATGCAAAGTGTGTTAATCGTTTTTGTTTGATTGATTGGTCTCTTCTTTTTCAGATAGCAAATGCGACTGAAGTTGAAATTTCCTGGGAAATAGTGTTTCCTTGGCACAGTAATGACCGGTTTATACTGGTATGTGATGAGAAAGGAAGCAATAAAAGTACTGTTCGTGTATTTTTTGTGTGGTATTCAGTTGGGTTGCGTGTTGCGTGTCTCTCCTTGCGTTTGTTGCTCGTGAATTGGCAAAAGATCGACATATCATCGCGCAATAATTTCAAGTGGAAAAAGATCTTTCTGAAGATCCCAAGTTGAACTGGAAGTCATCCTCAGTGCGTTCGTTGCATCATGTGCTGGCCCTCCAAAGGAGAAAGAAGAAAGAAAGCCTTCCTACCTTTTACCTTCCACCATCAATTAACTCAAAACTACATTGTGCATTCACCAACGACACCGTATTACAAACCTCAATACAATACAGTATAATTTAGTACAATGAAATTCGCAACAGTACTCACAGCTCTTGCTTTTGCATCCAATGTTGCCACAACCAGCGCATTTGCACCTGCATCAAATAGTCTTCAGACCAGATCTGCTTCATCTCCTTTCCTCACCAAGGCTTCTGCAAGATCTGCACGAAACACCCTGTCCATGGTGACTGAGGGGAATGGCGGAGGAGTAGTAGTCACCGGATCAGCAGGTGGTGTTGGTTTTGCCTACGCTGGAGAATTCATGGATCGCGGATACGATGTAGTTATTTGTGATGTCAAGGACTGTACCACCGCTGCCAAGGTATTGGCTTCCAGACATCCCAACGGACGCGTATTCTTCACCAAATGCGATGTGAGTGATGCAAAGTCTGTTCAAGCTTTGGGAAAGTTTGCTCAGTCTAAGCTGGGTAAGGTTGGATATTGGATTAATAATGCCGGGATCAACGGAGGTCGCAGGGCTTTGATGGATGTACCTCTTGGAATGGTCGAAGCTGTTGTCAAGGTTAATCTCTTGGGAGTCCTTTTAGGAACCAAGGTTGCAATGGAAATTATGGCAAGCCAGGTAAGTGACATTGTTGAGAAGTTCGAACTCATGCGCATGTCTGAGATTTTGAATTCTTTTGATTGAAGTGAACTTTGTTTGACTCAAACATTCAACTTTGCAATATGGATATGTAGGAAGGGTTTGAGGGAGAGATTTTCAATACTGTAGGAAGTGGAGTGAAGGGAGGAGGAACACCTGGATATGCATGCTATGGAGCGACCAAGCGTGGACTTCCCCAGCTTACAGCTACTCTTGTAAAGGAACTCGATGAAGGGGTTCAGGGATATGATAAGACTGAAACAGTTGGAAAGATCAAGGTTCATTCTCTTTCACCTGGTATGGTTTTCACTCAGCTTCTTCTTGACGATTCAACACCTGAACTTAGAAAGTTCCCCTTTGGTGTTCTTGCTGCACAACCTGAGGAAGTAGCTGCTGTCTTGGTTCCGAAAATTTTGTCATCAAAATCCAATGGAAGCAGTGTAGAGTTTTTGACAACTGATAGAATTTTGACAAAGTTCTTTGAGAGATTTATTTTGCAGAAGAAGAGTGAATACATTGATGATGACGGAAGCGTAATCAAGGTTCCAGGTGCTCAATACAATGAAGATGGAGTGCGTTCCTTGTATTAGATAAATAAAGCGACAGTCGTACGCTTTTATGAAAATTCTTTACTTTTATCATGTGAATGAATGCGTCTCATATCCAAGATCCATACAATTTTTTCAGTAACGTATTGGTAGGACGTTCAATTCCGAGGCTGTACAATATTGGCTTAATGACTTCGTCCACTGGAGGCGAGAATGTGGCCTTTCCTGCTTTGTCAAATTGTTCTCTATCCAAAGTAGCCGAAACAACAGAAGGATTTGTCCCCTTCTCGTACCATTGAATAGCAAAACCTCCTGACTGCTCAATAAGTGGATCGAGAGATTGCCAAAAATATCCTGGAGGATAGAGCTGCATTACGATAGTTCCTTGAGTAATAAAGATGGAATTTGTCAAGGCCGCTCCATGCGCAGCAATGATCACGTCCTTTGTTGCAAACCATTCTGCTTGCCCTTTGACTGAGTTGAATTGAAAGTCTGTAGTAATGATATCGGCACTGGGTATCGCTCTTTGGAGCGCATCCTTGATTTCGTCAAAGTTCCCAATCCGTCTACTTGTTTCTCTCTGAATCATGCCGATTTGCAAATTCTTGCCAGGTCCTTTTCTTGACAGTATATATGCATCGCTGATGAACTTCCTCCGCAAAGCGTGCGCATGCGATGCATCATTTAGGTACCGAATGTATTCCAATCTTGGCCTCAACAAGTACAAGTTCGGAATGTACTGAATATCATTTTTAGGAAGAGTTGTTACCAACCCGTCTGGCTGAAAGTCTGTGCTGTATTTTGAAATCTTTATTTCACATCCCATTGTGTCAATGAGTTCTTTGGGCCAAGAGGATATTTCAAATTGAGAATGAAAGAAATAACCACAGTTTTCTGTAGCTTCTTGCTCCATGAACCACGACCAGCATGGCAGCACGATCTCAGAGGCATGAGGAAAGTGACTAAAATGCATTCTGGTGTTCCTTGGTAGATACTTTGGAGCAACTATACACCAATGGGTTTTTCCATGGGCCGGTTCACTACGTGACGGTTCAATTGGTAAGTGATTTATTGGAGCAAGTGAATCGATCAAATGCACTGCTTCAGGCGAGAAGATGGACGAAATGAAATGATGGAGATAGAAGCCAGTGCATATCATTAAGAACGACCACAACCATCTATTCGCCTGCAGAGGTTTCCTGCGTGTACTTCCCATTTTAGTATTGCTAGTTTGAGAACCAATTTTCTTTGATCGAGAACGCATATCAACATTATTGTATACGATCTGTGTGAAAGGGTGAGTGAGGGGTGAGGGTTTTGATCGCCAATTTCAATTATTGCCAAACTACAAAAACACAAAACTTTTGCAAATTGTGACTACAAAGTGCAAAGCCCCAACCCTTTAGTTTTATTGTGGCCGTTAGGATCTAGACAACCGTTAATTACAGAATAACAAGTTCAAATCGCCCATCACCCATCCACCATCGATGATGGGCGATTTCTATTTGAACTTGTGTTATTATTATTTGTTATTTGTGCATTATTGTAACTAACGATTTGCGATTGCATCATTAATAACGAAGACGAACTGAGGAGAGGTTTAGGAATGCAATACAACCTAGCCGTGCCGTTCACTATTCTACTGCAAAGTTTCGTGTCCTGTCAAAGTTTTCTTCCGTTTATGCTGAAGCATCATTATAGGAACAACAAGCAAGACCCAAATATTGCTCCGTCAATTTCATCAGGACGATTCTTAGCCGCCACGAGTACACTTCACAATGAATTGCTCGCTGAACCATCCTTAATTGATCAGCACGAACGGTACACATGCTCCAATAGGACACTCTACCCACCGTCTAAAATATCTCGGAATGGAACCCTTCAGGTGGATTCTTTGCATACCATATACTATGAAGAGTACGGGAATCGTAATGATAACAGCACACACAATTCCTCTACTGGGTCAATTGCTCTTTCGTTGCACGGAGGACCAGGCGCTGGAAGTTTTCCTCGTCACGCTCAATTCTTTGATCCAGATAAATACCAGCAAGTCATATTGTTTGATCAAAGAGGCTGTGGAAAGTCAATTCCTCGGGGAGAAACTGCAAACAATACCCTTCAAGATTTGGTAAATGATATTGAATCACTGAGAATTCATTTAGGTGTTGATAAGTTTGATGTCGTAATGGGTGGCTCTTGGGGGTCAACTCTAGCACTTGCATATGCACAATCTTTTCCTGAGAGGGTAGGCTCAATGGTTTTACGTGGAGTTTGTCTGTTTCGTCCTCAGGAGATCAATTGGCTCTTCGGTCATGTCGACAACGAAGTTCCGCTAGATAATAAGACCGATTGCGTATCAAATAGAGACAAATTGGGAGAAGCATGGGTCAATTTTACCAAAGGGGTCGCTGATGATGGTTCAGAATTTGAAGGTGGGATTCGAAGTGTCCTAAAGAAGTACTACAATCACTTGCTTGGACCTGATCCAATAGCTCGTGCGATTGCAACACAGAGTTGGTTTCGATGGGAGATGGGAGTTTCCTCATTTAATAATTCTTTAAATGTCGGGAAGGGAATAGATATGGGAGATGTGATTGTCTGGGACAAGGCGAGGAACAGTTGGCTTGATCGTCATGGGGAGGTTGATAATGAAATCGTTGAGTCATTAAGACGGTGGCCGCAGAGGGCGCCGCATCTACATTCGATCTCGTCCACAGCTAAGCCAAAACAAGTTTTCCAGAATAATTTGAACTACAATGCTGGGAATCTATCGAAGGCAGACGCTGAAACGTTTGTACCCGCACAAGCTATGCTTACATGCCACTATTCTGTAAACGATGCTTTCATGATGTCAGATTTTCAACTTTTGAAGCAAAGAAATATTGATCGTATCAGACATATTCCATGTATTGCAGTACAAGGTGCCAGGGACTTCATTTGTCCACCAGATTCTGCTCTTGACCTTAAAGAAGCTTGGCCAGAGATGGAATGCAGGATAGTCACAGAAGGAAAACATTCCATGTACGATCCAAGAATATTGAGTGAATTGGTTGATGCGACTGATCATATGGCAGCTATAGACATAAACTGAAAAACAATATTTTTTACATAGTATGTTTAGTGCAAAGCGAATGCACTACTTCATCAAATGGAACAGTAAAGATTACGTATTTGAGAGTGGAGAGTAGCATCAGTTGCAGACTGCTATCCAATATGGATTACGTGCGAACTTCTTATAAAATGACGGAGGTCATTGGAAACTAAAAATACCAATCTGAACAAAGCCTACTATCATTCCCAAGAAACCACCAACCATGATCAACGTCATTTCGTCTTCCTCAAAGGCAGGATGTAAGACTCCTTCGAATTCTGCCGGGCCAAGACCTTGCATTTTCGTCCTAATAATGGTTTCCATGTCCAAGGCTTTCGTTGTATAATCATATGAAAGCCCAATGATATTGGGTAGCTTTAAAATGACCTTTGTTGCAATGTCTTCTTTCATCAATAAGAACTTTTCAGTTCCCATTGCTGTGAGAGCCAATGGCTTCAATCCACCAATCAAGTTTTCTGTGAAGACTAGTGAATGATTTCGGAGAAGTATCTGAAAGTTCTTTCTATTGGGACCAGTCAAGATTGCATTCCAGATCTGTTCCGTTCCAAGTAATTCCACACAATTAATTCTTGCAAACGTTTCGGAAACCTCCTTCTGTCGTTTGAGGAACAGTCCTTGTATTTTAAAAGGCCCAATGCCAGTTGGATATAGTGGACGAAAGATGATTTTGAGAGCAAGAAAATTTGTTAGCCATCCTACAACGAAACCGCAGACAGGAAGAAGCCAATTGCCATCGTATATTAACCATAGACCTGCTTGCGCACATCCAAAGAGGAAGCCTAAGTAAAATCCTGATTTCCGAATGAAAACAAATTCCTTGTAGTTTGGCGCAATGATGTGTAAATACGAAATTTTAAACAAAGATTAAATAGGTTGATGGATTTAATCATATAATATCAATTTACATACCTTATCTCCACACTCTTGAAAGATTTTGTTTACAATCTTTTTATTTTTGACACACGCGGTGATGCACATTTCTTTGATGTCGAGGACGCTATGGATATTTGCCTGCATGTCTGCGATAAAAGCAGTCAAGAATTCTGGGCATGCCCTATGTGCTGTCAAAACTGCTTCATTCTTCACACTGGTGGTTTAGATAATGGATGAAATGTTAGTCCCAGTTTAAAATAGAATCATGGACTATGGTAGCAATTCATGTCAAAATAAATTACCTTTCTGGCATGTAATTCCATGTTCTCGGCATATATTCGACCGCAACATCTTGCAAAATCTCATCAATCATTAACATCAACCCATCTTCCATGCTTTCATACATTTTATCAGGTTCCAGCCGTCCAAAAATTTCCTTTATGTCAAATAGCTTTGTCGTCATGAGTTCAGCACATATGGATGCCATTTTTGCTGCTTTTGTAGGGATAATCCCCTGCCAACCAAAGAGTCCCCAAGGCTGCTCTTCCATGCGGAACCATTCAACGCCAAAATATTCGATGGGGCGAAAAGTCATCTCCAATGCCAAGACGTTTGTTCCCCATCCCACAATGCCTGACATAAAAGGCATAATCAAATAGAGCCACCATTCGTACTCTCCTACTCCAATCGTTGTCACCATCTAATTTCTTGGTTGTCTATAACTTGTCTCGATGATAGACTAGAGAGGGTATCTATGAAAATGTAGTTTGTCGCTATCCATTTTATTGAAAAGGAAGGATGAAAGTTCATTCAACGGATAATATGAAAAATAGCAGGAGGAGGAGGAGGGCTTCACATTTTCGCGCAAATTACTCAAGGCCTTTCAGAGGATGATTCTTCAGTAAATAGATTTTCTGTTGTACGCAACTTCTTCCCGCGGCGATGATCACTTCCAACTTTTGACAAGCCGACGAGCAAGCGACAAGCGACAAGCGACAAGCGACAAGCGACAAGCGACAAGCGACAAGCGACAAGCGACAAGCGACAAG
>Ga0306864_1000528_pt1 | contig 17540 bp, 14 predicted proteins | sample AntRauTorckE5430_FD_190448 | JGI IMG/M metagenome (GOLD analysis project Ga0306864, IMG submission 190448) | Saline lake microbial communities from Rauer Islands, Antarctica - Metagenome Torckler E5 #430 (v2) (version 2) | ecosystem: Environmental > Aquatic > Non-marine Saline and Alkaline >...
GATATCAGGAACTGGTGGTCAAGCTCCTGACGTGAATGATTTAGATAATGATGGAAATACAACAGAAAATTTTTGTTTCGGTTATTCGGATATAGATATCACGCCAATGCCAGCACTCTCTTCTGTAAAATACGTCAAAGGACAATTAGATGCAGATTGGACAAAATATCCTAACTATGGAAATGCTGTTTCAGGTGGTGTGGCAGATTATCGTTTGATTTTGAGAAATGATGGAAATGTAGGAGTTGATGAAATTAAAATCGTAGATATTTTACCTTTCCTTGGTGATGGAGGGGTGATTGATTTGAGCCAAAGAGATTCTCGTTGGCGACCAAATCTTGCGGGTGCAGTTTCTGCTCCTCCAGGCGTAACGGTTTATTATAGTACCGAAGGAAATCCATGTAGAAGTGCCGAGGGTATTGAACCAAATGGGCCTGCTGGGTGTCAGCCTCCAAATTGGTCAACATCTGTACCTACTGATATTACAACGGTTCAGTCTTTGAAATTTGATTTTGGTACGAATGTTCTTGAACCATCTGATTCCATCGTTTTAGAGTGGCCAATGCGAGCGCCTGTTAATACGCTCACGTCTATCGGAGCGATTGCGGACACGATTGCCTGGGCTTCGTTTGGTTATATTGGTACAAGGGTTGATAACGGTGTACCGCTTTTAGCTGCCGAACCATTAAAAGTAGGTATTAGAATGGAAGCGTTCGTTCCTGCCGTTTTGGGTAATCAAGTTTGGATTGATACCAATCAAGACGGAATTCAAAATAATGGTGAAATAGGAGTTGATGGATTACGAGTCGAATTATATGAAGATGATGGTGATGGTATTGTCAATCCAAATACGGATAATTTAGTAATATTTACAATTACTGGAAACGGTGGGTTTTATTTATTTCCGAATTTATCGGGAGGGAATTATTTCTTAATTTATTATTTATTACCCAATTACGACCCTTCAAGTGTGAATCAAGGAGGCGACGATGCTTCGGATTCTGATGCGACAGCGATTACGTTGAATGGACGAAAAGCAGCGATTACTCCGATGATTGATTTGGGTGGAAGTGAAGTTAATTTAGATTGGGATTTAGGGATTTATCCGAATAATAAAGCAAGTGTAGGGGATTATGTTTGGATTGATCATAATAATAATGGTGGGCAAGACGAATCTGCTTCTTTCGGTGTCAATGGTTATACGGTGAACTTGTATCAATCCGCAAATTTATCCACGCCGTTTGCAACAACGACAACGGTGAATGATTTAAGTGGTAATCCTGGATATTATATTTTTGAGGATTTAGCACCGGGCAATTATGCGGTGGGCATCCTAACGACAACTGGCGTAATAATGACCACTCAAGGTAGTACTGGAAGTAGTGATCCAAGTGATTCTGATGCAAATGTGGGAACTGGAAAAACGGAAATTTTTAATCTTAGTACAAATGAATATGATAATACTTGGGATTTCGGATTACAAGTAGGTGGTACGGAAATTTGTAATAATTTAGTTGATGACGATGGCGATAATTTGATTGATTGTGCTGACGTTGATTGTGGAAATGTTACAATTACAAATATAACCGTTGGTTCATGTATTGATCATCCTTATGCTGATATCGCAACACTTGACGTAACCGTTTCGTGGCAATCTGGTGGACCAAATGAAAAAATATTAATTAGTATTTTTAATAAGATAGAACATATTGATGTTCCAAATGGAGCGATTTCTCCAATGACGATTTCTTTCGTTATTCCTGCTGATGGAAGTATGAATAATTCAATTACGGCAAATTATAAGCACTCACCTTGTCAATCAATTTCAACATATAACGCTCCCGTAGCTTGCTCAAACGATCAATTAAGCTGTTCAATGCTCTACATTTGTGGAGATTCCAAAGGTAGTGATGCTGATGCTTTTGATCATGGGTTAATGCAGTATATTGATGGTATTAATGGTAGTGCAACCTTAGATGGAGCTTTAGCCAAAAATGTTTCAGGGTTAGGATTATATGATCCTAATAATACGTCAACCGTATTAAATATTGATATTGACATCTATAATATCATTTTAGTCTCGGCAACAACATGGGGAGATATCTCGGCAGATTTAAAAATTGCTTTAAAAGAAACCGAGGCAACAATTATTCTACTTTCCCAAGATTTATTAGTTCATTTAGCAATGGCAGGAAGTAAAAATTATGCAACACAAACGTATGCTTATTCTGATAATACAACACAAGTAGAAATCTATAATTACAATAATTCAAATCCACATTGGGATGAAATAATAGGTTTTGGAAATTATCACGCTAACGCCAGTACTTATCTTTGGAAGGATGCGAATAGTCAATCAAGTGGTAATCAAGGTGTATTTTTTGCATATACGGATGCAGATAATTTAGGCGGTGTTCCTGCGACGCATGGCGGAAGAATCTTTTTAGGCTATATGATGGAAGGTGTTTATTGGGACGATGATACGAATATGGGTTCTACACCCGTCCCTCAATCTGCTTGGTTTGATCCAATTCGACATTTGACGAAAGAAGGAAAACTTTACCTTGATCAAGCTATTGAAAAAGCGTCAAATGCTTGTGCTGTCGAAAACTGTACGAATGGCGTGGATGATGATGGCGATGGTTTGATTGATTGTGATGATTCAGATTGTAAATCTACCGCACCGAGTTCGATTATTAATAATGATTAGAAGTTATCGAAAGTCCTAATTCGTAACAGAAATCTAAAAATATGGAAATAAAATAGAAAAGCCATACGAGGTTCGTATGGCTTTTTTGTTTTCAGAGAACTTTATTTTTTAAATAGTTAAAACGGTGGGCTGTACCTAAAAACTTTTAAACGATAAAGGTGCAACGCACCGACACTAATTAATTTTGCTATCATTTTATGAATAATTTTAAACCGAGATTAGCTGCTGCAAAAACCTAAATATGTAATTTTTTAACATTTGATAAAAAAAGTAGTTTGATGGAATAAACTTTGTGACAGGATAAGTTTATGAAATTGAGATTTTTTATATTTGCAAAATAAAACGTTAAAAACAACAATCGCTTAAATCGCTAAAAATAGTTACTATGAGAAATACCAAAAATTTACTTATCCTATTTATCCTATTGGGAGGAATCTTAGGATATTCATTTCTTCTCACAGATGATTCGCCGTGGAGCGAAAAAACTTACACTTTAGAAAGGTTAGAACAGTTATTCAAATTACCTTTCAAAAGTTCCTTAAATAAGACAACCGTAGTATCAGAACCAACGGAAAAAGAATTGTTGTTGGATTATAACATCGGTACGAATAATGGACGAACAATAAATACTGATATAGCGAGTGGTTGGGCAGCTTCGATTAGTTGTACGTTATTTTCGGAAATCTGTGGTAATGGAATTGACGATGACGGAGATGGTTTAATCGATTGTGAAGATTCAGATTGTTACTTAGCTGCTAACTCCGGTGATATTGATACGGATGGTGATGGAATTGGTAATATTTGTGATATTGATGATGATGGTGATGGAATTTTGGATATAGATGAGGTAGTTTGTCCTGCACCTTCAAGCAATACAATATCTTCTTTTATTATCTCTAATGAACCACAGATAGCCTCATCTAAAACGGTAACATCTACTTCGAATACAAGCGGACCTTTTTCTTCCTCCACCAATTATACTGTAAATTACGGTACCAATATAGGTAAGAAAATGGAAGGAGTGGTACTGACATCGGGTGATAGTGTGAAAATTAATACTGTCGCAGCAAGCGGGGCAGTATTTTTCAGAAGAAACACCAGTGGTCCTGCTCCAAGTAATGAGATTATTTGGATAGAAAATGACGGTTCTTCCTCATCATCAAATGCACGTAACATGCACCTTACAGAGCCTAACATGATGGAAGAAGCAATGTCTTATGGCTATTATAATATTGGTGGGGATAACCTTTTCAATAATAATGTATCTGCTCAGAATTTTACCAATATAGAAAGAGTAGATGTGGTATTTCAAAATGGTGTAAAGGTTAAAAGTCCAAGTAATGAATATGTGACCATAGCAGAACGAGGTATTAACAATACTATTGATATAGCCATTATAACTGGAATAGATGGTAGTGGGGTTCCTACGTCGTATAGCCCAGTACACACTATCTTAGCAAGTTCTTTAATTAATGTAGAAACATTTAGTTACACCATTTCAAGAAAAGAACCAGCTGATACTGAGTTTAGGCCTGTTTTAGGTCAAACACAAAGTGTGGGGGTTTCTGTGGTTGATTTATCTACATTTGGTATAAGTGTAGGTACAACGATTTATGGTTATTCCGTTCTTCCTCCAGATTACAACACCTCGAATATAGTAGATTGGAATACCTACCCGACGAATACCAACGACAACGTAGGTGGAATTGATTTAGTTTTATTTAATTATTTATATACTTCTTGTGTTGCAATTGATACCGATGGTGACGGAATCACTGATGATTTAGATATTGATGCTGATGATGACGGTATCACCGATTTAGTAGAATCACAAGGTAATAATTATACCGCACCAAGTGGGGTTGATAGTGATAATGATGGATTGGATGATGCTTTTGATAATGACATAGGAAATATTGACCCAACTCTAAGTGCAGGAATAACCCCTGTAAATACAGACGGAACAGGAAATCCTAACTATTTAGACATTGATGCGGATGATGATGGAATTCCAGATAATATCGAAGGACAAACAACCGCAAATTATATTCCACCAAGTGGAATAGATTTAGATAACGACGGCTTAGACGATGCTTATGATAATAATACGTCTAATCAAAATTCTGTATTAAGTGCAGGAATTTCACCAGTCAATACAGATGGAACGGATAATGTCGATTATTTAGATTTGGATAGTGATAACGATGCGATTCCGGATATTCAAGAAAATGGAGATATCGATAATACACTTTCTGGAAACGATACAGATAACGATGGTTTAGATGATAATTTTGATTCCGATAATGTAAATTGGGATGTGAATGATCGCATTAATGACCCAAACCCAAGTACATTAGGTGACTCCGATAATGATGTGGCAGCAGATGGAAACAATGCTATTCCTCTTTCTGGTGATGTAGATTACCGAGATGCACCCGAAATTTGTAACAATGGCATTGATGATGATGGAGATGGTTTAACCGATTGTGCCGACCCTGAGTGTGGAAAAATTACCATTAGCAACAAAACCCTAAGTGCTTGTATCAATCATCCTTATGCTGATGTTGCAACGCTTAGTGTTACGGTTACTTGGGGAGCGGGAACGCCAAATGAAATTATAGAAGTCAGTATAGCTGGAAAAACAGAATATATTGACGTACCAAACGGAGCCACTTCACCGGCAACGGTTTCCTTTGTTGTTCCTGCAAACGGCAGCACAGGAAATACCATTACAGCGAAATTTAAAACTTATACTTGCCAAGCAACCACAACTTATAATGCACCAGTAGCTTGTTCTAATGATAAGTTAAACTGTTCGATGCTTTACATCTGTGGCGATTCTAAAGGTAGCGATGCTGATGCTTTTGACCACGGTTTGATGCAATATATTGACGGCATTAATGGAAATGAAATACTAATAGGTGCGTTATCTAAAAATGTTGCTGGGCAAGGTTTGTATAATCCAAATAGCACTTCAACTTTGACACCTTATGATATTGATACCTTTGATATTATCTTGGTTTCGGGTACAACTTGGGGAGATATTTCTTCGACTTTGAAAACGCAACTAAAAGAAACAGAAGCGAATGTTTTATTACTGAACCAGGATATTTTAACAGCTTTAGCAATGGCTTCAAGTGGTTCTACATCGACTCAAACGTATGCTTATTCAAATAGTACGACGCAAGTAGGAATTTATAATTACAATAATTCTAATCCACATTGGGACGAAATTATTGGTTATGGAAATTATCATACAACTACGGCGGATGTCTATCTTTGGAAAAATGCTTCCGCTGTTAATAATAACAGTGAAGGTGTCTTCTTCCATTATGATGCAACAGATATTTTAGGCGGTGTTCCGGCTACTCATGGTAGTAGAACCTTTTTGGGTTACTTAATGGACGGTGTCTATTGGAATGACGATACCAACATGGGAGCGATGCCAGTTCCTCAAGCCGATTGGTTTGACCCGATTCGTCATTTGACACAAGCTGGGAAATTATACCTTGATCAAGCGATTCAAAAGGCGGCTTCTGGTTGCAATATTGAAGATTGTGCCAATGGAATCGATGATGACGGTGACGGCTTGATTGATTGCGATGACCCTGATTGTCAAGTTGCTCCTCCGAGTTCTATTAATAATGATTAAGGAACGCCAATTTAATAAGTTACTGTCCCGAGTACTCGGATTGCACAGTCTTTTTATGAAGCTATTTTTTAAGGAAGTTAAAGGGAAAAAGAGCAAATTGAAATCGGTAAGTCATTATATTGGCGTTCCTAAATAAAAAAAGCCGTGTGAAATTATTTCACACGGCTTTTTTGTTAAACAATAAATGATTGAATCGTTTGATTTTAGACACTCAAATTTTTAACAATTACGCTTTTTTCTGAATCTTAAACTCTTTTGTTAAAATTCCTAAGGGAGTGTTTAATAATAATTTGTAATTTTTACCACTTTCCAGCTGTTTCAAATCAATTTCATAAATAGCATTTGCAGGTAATTTGGAAATATCTTCTTTTATAAAAACGGTTTCACCACAAACAACAGTCAATAGATTGACCTCTTCGCCCAAAGCTTCGAAATCAATAAAAATCAAGTGATTCACGGCATCAGTAAAAAATATATCTGTTAAATCTTCATTATCCATTTGGATATTTACGGCCTCTTCGCTGCTAAACTCGTCATGAGCATAACCTAAAGTAGCTATTTGAGCAAGCAAATTATCAGTCGTAAAAAGTAGGCAAAAAGTGATACTCGCAAGAAAAGTTCTCTTCAACATAGTTTAAAAAGTTTATTACAGTTTTGATTTAATAACTTACATAAATTGAGTATCGATTGTTATGATAACAAAGATAAACCATTTATTAAAATTTGATTTCGTTTAACTCTTGAAGTTATGTTCTAAAGGTAGGTAAGGTGCAATTTTATACATCATAAACGATGTCTTTGTAGCATTATTGTTTAATGTGTTTGGTGTAATATTGTTTATCATTTATATACCGCAATCTATGCAAAATAGTCCGACGAAAAAATATTTATTTGCAATTTATGATAAGTTTAAATGCTTTAAATACACCATAAGTTGTTGTAAATAGTAAATCACGTTACTTTTATTGTGACATGTATATTGTCATTTTTTGGCAATTAAAAAATATTTAATTCCATATTTAGCCATTTGATTTTGTAATAATCCCTCAAAAGTCTATTTCTAAATTTTAATTCTAATCCTTCATATCGTCTTTAATCCATAAATAGTTACCAATTATTCCATATCATTTCTATTTTTGCGTCAAGTTGTGGTGATACAAATAATGGTACTTTGGTCAAAGACGGTTATTATTTTTGTCATGGTACTTATATAAATAAAAATATGAGAGTTTTTCAAAATTTAGCAACACTTCCAAAATTCAAGAACGCTGTAATTACAATAGGTTCTTACGACGGACTTCACGCAGGGCATCAGCAAATTATTCAGCGATTGAATGATTTAGCTAAAGAAGAGGGCGGCGAATCGGTACTTATTACCTTTCATCCGCATCCTCGGCTGGTGCTTGTTCCTGACGATACGAGCTTGAAACTGATTACAAGCGTAAACGAAAAGATAGAAGTATTGAAACGTTATGGCGTTGATAATGTGGTAGTTGTACCATTTACAAAGGCATTTTCAGAACAAACGCCATTGGAATATGTCCGTGACTTCTTGGTAAAATATTTTGAACCAAAACGCATCGTTATTGGCTATGACCATCGGTTTGGAAATAAACGAGCAGGAGGAATTGAATTGTTAAAAGAGTTGACTTTTTTATTCAATTATCAAGTCGAAGAAATTGAAAAACATGAAGTCGATGACATTGCCGTCAGTTCTTCCAAAATCAGAAAAGCACTCTTAGAAGGGAAAATTGAAAAAGCAAATAGCTTTTTGAATCATCCTTTTACCTTAACGGGACACGTCGTTCATGGAAAAAAAATTGGAACAGAAATCGGTTATCCGACGGCAAATTTAGAAGTCGAACGCCAAAATAAAATTATTCCTAAAGCAGGGATTTACGCGGTTTACGTCTTATTTAATGATGCCCGTTACAAAGCCATGCTATACATCGGTAATCGCCCAACGCTGAACGGTCAAGACCAATCTATCGAGGTGAATTTGTTTGATTTCAAGGGTGATTTATACGGCAAAACGCTTTGCGTAGAGTTCATCGCACACGTTAGAGAAGACGCAAAATTCGATTCTTTGGAAGGATTAACGACACAAATTGCCAAGGATAAAATCGAAACGTTGAAAAAGTTAGCTTAGGAGTTTTAGTGGTTTTTTTTAGTTTTAGCAGTCCACAACTGCTAAAACTAAAAAAAATATTACGATAACTACTGAAACTAATAAAAACTACTGAAGCTCAGAAAAAATGAAGATAGCAATCGTCATATTAAATTATAACGGAAAAAAATATTTAGAGCAATTTCTACCATCCGTTTTGGAATATTCAAGTCTGAAACGGGTAGAAAATGAGACTTTTTTGCCAGAAGTTATCGTTGCCGATAATGCTTCTACGGACGATTCGATTCCTTTTCTAACAACAAATTATCCCGATTTAAACGTCATTCAGTTGACCGAAAATCACGGTTTTGCAGAAGGTTATAATCAAGTATTCGCAATGATTAAAGCCGATATTTTTGTTTTGTTAAATTCTGATGTAGAAGTTACTGAAAATTGGTTGCAGCCGATTATTACGTTAATGGAAAACGACCAAAATATTGCAGCTTGTCAGCCAAAAATTCGAGACTTTCACCAAAAAACGCATTTTGAACACGCAGGTGCTTCGGGTGGATTTATGGATCCGTTGGGCTATCCCTTTTGTCGAGGTCGAATTTTCGATACTTTGGAAGTTGATAAGGGTCAATATGATGATACGCAAGAAGTTTTTTGGGCAACAGGTGCGGCCTTATTTATCAAGGCGGATTTATACCAAAAAATCGGTGGTTTAGATGGTGATTTTTTTGCACACATGGAAGAAATTGACCTTTGTTGGCGATTGCGAAAAGCAGGTTATAAAATTATGGTTTGCCCCGAATCCACGGTTTATCACGTTGGCGGCGGTACTTTAAATAACGAAAACCCTTTTAAAACTTACCTTAATTTTAGAAATAATTTAGCAACTATTTTAAAAAATGAAAACGGTTGGAAGTTGTTACTTATTTTTCCAATACGATTGACATTAGACGGTTTAGCAGGTTTTCAATTTTTATTAAAAGGGCAATTTAGTAATATTTGGGCAATCGTAAAAGCCCATTTTTATATTTACGGAAACGCTTTTAGTATTTTGCGAAAACGCATAAAATCACAACAATTGGTTGATGAATTATATATCGGTGAACCTCGAAAAAAAGGAAAATTAAGCGGAAGCATCGTTTTTAAATATTTTGCTTTTGGCAAAAAAAAGTTTGTTGATTTGAAGATTAAAGATTGAAAAATGAAAAAATACTTTCAAGATTATATGCCCGGAAATATCTGTTTCGGTTGCGGCAAAGCACACGCAGACGGATTGAATACCCAAAGTTATTGGGACGGTGACGAAGCCGTTTGTCATTGGCAATCAAAAGAAAAATATCAAGGTTGGAAAAACTTGCTGAATGGTGGAATTTTAGCGTCTTTAGTCGATTGTCATTGTATGTGTACCTCAATGGCGGCAGCTTACGGCGACGAAAACCGAACGCTGGATTCGCAACCAGAATACCGTTACGCAACGGGAACTTTGACCGTCAAATATTTGCAACCAACGCCTAACGATGCCGACATTGAATTGCGGGCAAAAGTCACTGAAATCAAAGGTCGCAAGACCATTTTGACGTGCGACGTATTTGCAAATGGCATCAAAACTGCGGAAGCGGAAGTAATTGCTTTACGAGTTTTTGATAGCAGCAAAGAAGATAATGGCGTGTTTTCAGATTAGTATTTCGCCCAGTTTATCCGAGGAAAAATCAGGGTAAACTGGGCTAAAAAATTAATCCAATAAATCCAAGCAACTTCCCAAAGCGTCTTTCCAATGCGGAATTTCCAAACCAAAAGTTGAACGAATTTTTGCCTTATTCATCAAACTAAAATGCGGACGTTTGGCTGGAGTCGGATAATCCTTCGTTTCGATAGGCGTCACCGCAATATCAATTTCTTTTGTTTCAAAAATCGCCAAAGCGAAATCATACCAAGACGTCACGCCTTCATTGCTAAAATGGTAAATACCACCGTAATTTTGAACAGTTTTTGATTCGATTTTTTCAATAATTTTCAAAATGCCGTAAGCCAAATCACGGGCATAAGTTGGCGTTCCAATTTGATCAAAAATCACTCGCAAACTATCCAATTTTTCGCCCAAACGAATCATTGTTTTAACGAAATTATTACCAAAAGACGAGTAAACCCAAGAGGTTCGCAAGACAATTGCAGTATCCAAAAGCTGGGTTGCAATCAAATCACCTTCAAGCTTTGTAGCCGCATAAACGCCTTGTGGATTCGTCATATCATCTTCCCGATAAGGGCGATTTATCGTTTCAGAATGATAGACATAATCCGTAGAAATATGAATGAATTGTGTCCCAAATTTCTTGCAGGCTTTCGCCAAATTTTCAACCGCTTCGGTATTAATTTTTCGAGCCAAATCTTGTTCTTCTTCTGCTTTGTCAACCGCTGTATAAGCCGCACAATTTACGCAATACATAAAATCATTTTCCTCAAATAACTTTTCCACCGATAATTTATCCGTAATATCCAAAACACTTCTATCCGTAAAAACAAATTCAAAATCAGGAAATTGCGACGCTAAAAATTGTAATTCTTGCCCAACTTGACCGTTGGCACCTGTGACTAATATCATTTTTAATTTAGTTTTTAGTAGTTTTTAGCAGTTTTAATGATGTGAATTTATCGAGTTAGTTCTAACGCAAAAAAAACGTTAAAACGGTCGTCGTTGAAACTACTAAAACGCTATTAAAACAAACTCAATTGTTCATTTTCTAATGCGTTTTCTAATTTTAATAATGTTTTCTTTGCTGCCAGACCGCCTGCATAACCCACCAAACTCCCGTCACTGCCAATGATTCGATGACACGGAATAATGATAGAAATGGCGTTCGCACCGTTTGCAGCAGCGACTGCACGGATTGCTTTTTCGTTGCTCAAAAGTTTGGACAATGCCAAATAAGAAGCTGTTTTTCCTAATGGAATTTGAATCAAAGCCTTCCAAACTGATTGCTGAAAATCTGTTCCGACAAGCAAAATCGGAATATTAAAAACGGTTCGTTTACTGCTAAAATATTCGTCTAATTGCGTTTTTGTCAACTCAATAACTGGCGAAGTTGCCTCCACAAAATCAGCATTTAAACCCGTTTGAATTCGTTTATCGACAGCCGCTCGCATCTTGCGATATTTCCAATCACAAAGACACAACTTGTCGTCAAACGAGCCGATAATTAATTCGCCAATAGGCGTTTTAAAATATTGAATATTGATTTGGTTTTGCATTTTTTTTATAGGGCGTTGCCCTATGTTGATGATGTTGCCCACTTTGGGGCTTTTTTGTTGGTAAACTGTCCAATGCCTACTGCAAACTACTGATTCTTTTCCGTCCGATAAATCGTATGACTTTTCCCGTTCCATTATGAAATTCGCCTTCGTTTAAGGTTACTTCTGTATCTTCTAACTGCAAGATTTCAAAGTTAGGAAAATAGTTTTTAATTTCTTCAATTGAAAATAAAATTTCTAATACATTTGGTCCTCCAACATTTGGATTTCTTTCCCTGTATATCAAATGTGAGGTGCTGAATGCTTCCATGATTATCAAGCCATTTGGTTTCAATAATTTGGCGAAAGCCATATAAAAATTAGCTTTTACAGGTGGCGGAACGTGAGCATAAATTAATGCGATGGCATCAAAACTATTGGCTTCATAATTCAAATTTTCCAAAAAGCCAACTTGATAATTTAACGCTACATTTTGGCTTTTTGCCAATTGTAACGCTTTGGTTTTACCCGATTCGCTAATATCAAACGCCTCAACGTTCCAACCTTTTTGAGCGGCATAAACGGCATTTCGACCTTCGCCTTCGGCAGGAAAAAGGATTTTTCCTGTGGTAGCTAATTTATCAATTTGTGCTTTCAAAAACTCATTTGGTGCTTTGCCGTAAGCATAATTTTCGGCTGCAAAACGTTTGTTCCAAAATTCTTTCATAAAATGTATTTTTTCTTTGGCAAAAATAAAAAATTAATGCGGATTGTTAAACCATTTTTTGCGTAAAGGGTATTCAAATTTTTTTTATTTACAAAAATAAAAAACTACATAATGTTGCAATTACTGATTTCTAATTCCCTTAACAAAACTTTTTCCTTTTTTTATTTGTCTATATGACTGTTCAAATTTTTAAATTTTAACCAACCGTTAATCGCTCGAATAGCGCATTAGCAGGTGGGTTACTAAAACACTAAATTATGCTCAAAACAGCATTAATACTAAGTTTGGCACTGATCATTTTCAGTGCAAGTCAATGTACGACTTCAGAAAAAACGCCGTCGGTAAAAGCCGTTTCTACCGCAAATCAAATGATTGCAAATGACTCTTTAGAATTTCCAAAAGATGTCGTAAAAATCGAAAAAACGGAAGATGAATGGAAAGCACAATTGAATGAATTGGAATATAACGTTTTGCGAGAAGAAGGAACGGAGCGAGCGTTTACGGCTGGATATTGGGATAGTAAAAATGTGGGCGTTTATACTTGTAAAGCCTGTAATTTACCGCTTTTTAGCTCAGATACTAAATTCAAATCAGGAACAGGATGGCCAAGTTATTGGCAGCCAATCAATACGACTTATGTCGGTGAAACCAAAGACACTCGCTACGGAATGACTCGCACGGAAGTGCATTGTAATCGCTGCGATGGACATTTAGGGCACGTCTTCAATGATGGACCAAAACCAACTGGATTACGGTATTGTATTAATTCTGCTTCCTTGAATTTTGTAGAAAATTGATAATATTGGTTTAAATTTGCAAATTGTGGAAAGTATAAGTAGCGGCTGTCTTTAGCCGCCGTTTTTTTTAGTTAAACAAACGGCAGCTAAAAACAGCCGCTATTGTAAAAAAAGGTTAATTTGAAAAAACTATATAAGCTAATTTTGCTTTTTTTAGACAGGATAGACAAAATAAATTTCAAGATAAGCCATGAAATTATCTGGTAAATCCTGTCTAAAACGTTTACGAAGTAAATAAAAAAAACATAATTTGGGTTTTTTATTTATAAAGAAGCCTTTTGTGAAGCAATAAAAAAATATAATTAAAAAAAATGAGTGCATTCCACTACGCTTTTAAGGTAAAAGATATGGCTTCTACAAGACAGTTTTATGTAGGTATTTTAGGTTGTCAAGAAGGACGTTCGACTGAAAATTGGATAGATTTTGACTTTTTTGGACACCAACTTTCCGCGCATATTAGTCAGGATATTCCCGAGTTAGATTATTGTGGAAAGGTTGATGGGGTAAGTGTTCCAATTCCTCACTTTGGTTGTATTTTATCGATGGAAAATTTCCAAAATATACAATATAAATTAGCTGAAAATGGAATTGATTTTATTGTAAATCCACAGGTTCGTTATGAAGGAAAATCAGGCGAACAATGGACGATGTTTATATTAGATTTTAGTAATAATCCGATTGAATTTAAGGCATTTAAAAACCCGAATGAAGTTTTTATAAATTAAGAAAAAATGCAATTATCAAAAAAAACATTAAGCCTAACGAAAGGCTACGAAAGTAATCCAAATCTTAAAACTATTTTACCAGAACCAGATTGGCAAGGTACACCGATTGACGAAAAAGGAAATTTTATTAATGTGGAATTTCCGTTTGAAATGGGTTTTGCAGACGTTCTTAAATTATTTCGAAGCGAAAGACCACAAGCTGCCGAAAAAAAAGCGGACGAATGGCGACAACCAGTTATTGAAAATCAAAATTATTTGACGGACAATCGGGACGTGATAGTTTGGTTGGGTCATGCGAGCTTTTTCATCCGTTTGAATGGTAAAACGTTATTGATTGACCCAGTATTTAACGGTATGCCAAGTTTGCCTCGTTTGTCAAAATTGCCGTTGAACCCAAGTGAATTTAGAGATTTAGATTATATATTAGTCTCTCATAATCATCGGGATCATTGCGATAAAAAGAGTTTGAAACTGTTAGCCAAAAACAATCCGAATGCAACGTATTTGACCAGTTTACGATTGGATAAATATTTGAAAAAATGGACAAAAAGTAGCGATATTCAAACCGCAGGTTGGTATCAACAATATGAAACCGATGGGATTGATATTTTCTTTTTGCCGTCACGGCATTGGTGCAGACGATATTTGTGGGATTTGAATACGGAACTTTGGGGAGCATTTGTGATTCGTGTCAACGGTAAAACGATTTATTTTAGTGGCGATACTGGAAAAGGTGAACATTTAAAAGAAGTCGGAGAATTGTTTGATATAGATTATTGTCTTATTGGAGTGGGAGCTTATTCGCCAGAATGGTTCATGAAAGAGAGTCATGTCAACCCTTCTGACGCTTTTGATGCTGCCAAAAATATGAATGCTAAAACGATTATTCCCATGCACTTCGGTACTTTTGATTTATCTTTTGAACCTGTTGGAGAGCCTTTACGAGTTTTGAAAACAATTGCAAAAAGAGAAGCGAGACCAAAAATTAAACACTTGACAATCGGAGATTCTTTTTGGATTTAAGGTGATTATTTAAAGCGGAGCATTTTACGAATTATTTTAAATTAAGAACTGCTTTTTTTAAATTAAAAATTAAAAATTAAAAATTAAAAATTAAAAATTAAAAATTAAAACACCATTCTGGAGAATGGTGGTACTTTAACGCCAATGCCAATTATACCAAATTCCACGTATCAGCCGCCTTTTGCTATTTTCAAAAATGGTCATTTGAACACCATTTATCCGTCACAATTTAGAAAGGTCAAAAATATAGCTTACGAACGAGAACGCATCACAACACCTGATGACGATTTCATTGATTTAGACTGGATTTATAAAAATAAAAATCAAGTAGTAATTATTTGTCACGGCTTGGAAGGAAAGGCTGAAAGTGCTTACGTTAAAGGCATGGCGAAGACTTTTGCTCAAGGTGAATGGTCGGTCTGTGCGTACAATTACCGAGGTTGTAGCGGTGAGCCGAATCGACAAATTCGGGCGTATCATAGCGGTGCAACAGATGATTTGGAGCTGGTGATTCAAGCTGTTTTGGCAAAAGGTTTTGTGGAAATCGTGCTGATTGGCTTTAGTTTGGGCGGTAATTTGGTACTAAAATATACGGGTGAAAACGGCTCAAATATTCATGCGGAAATCAAAAAAACGGTCGCACTTTCCACGCCAGTTCATTTAGAAAGTAGTTCAGATGTTTTGCAACAGCCGCATAATTGGTTGTATATGAAGCGTTTTTCTTCTAAATTACGAGAAAAAGTAAAAGCAAAAAAAGAACTTTTGAAAGCTGCTGGTTTTGATGTTGAAACCTTGTCTTCCGCAAAATCTTTTTACGTTTTTGATGAATTATTTACTGCAAAAGCACACGGTTTTAGTAGTCGAATTGATTATTATACAAAATGTAGTAGTTTGCAATTTTTAGAAAACATCGCTATTCCGACCTTATTAATCAACGCCAAAGACGACCCTTTTTTATCGCCTGAATGCTTCCCCGAAAGTATTGCTAAAAAACATCAATATTTTCATTTAGAAATGCCAAAATATGGTGGACACGTTGGTTTTACTACGTTTGGAAATGATAACGTACTTTGGTCAGAGCAACGAGCTTTTGAGTTTATAAGTCAAGTAAAATAAAAATAATGACTGATTTCCAATTAAAAAATTACTATAATATTTCATTTTTTGAAGCATTTATAACTTATTTTCAATCGGTTTATCCCGAATTTGCGAAAGTAGAATTTTTAGAAATTTTGTTGGATAAAGATTGGGAATCAAGGGAATTGAAACAACGAACCCGCAAAACTTTCCAATTCACGGAAAATACTTTTAAAACAGATACCGTTTATGAATTTGAGAAAAAGCAGGATTTTAGAAATTTAACGATCAGAAAGCATTATATTGACTTGCACCGCTTAGTTTTGGTCATCAATGGCGTTGAAAAAGCGGAAGTAACCTTTGAATTAGTCTGATTTTGAGCGAAAAAATGCCACAGGTTTCTACTCACGCTTCTAAACCGCTATCGAAAAATAAAATAATTTAGTAAATATCAAACAATCAAAAATGATAGATTTTCAATTAAAATCTGCTGGATTTTGTTACGCAAGTAAGCATCATGCGTTGCGAGGTGCGGAGAAAAAAACGATTCAGTATTTTGCAACTTATGGTTTAATTCGTCATCCCGAATATGGTGTAATTTTGTTTGATGTTGGGTATTCGCAACGGTTTTTTGACTGTACGGAAAAGCTGCCTTATCGAATTTATCAATTTTTGACGAAAGTGAAGATTACGCCCGAGGAGGAAGTTGTGAACGTTTTGAGAAGTGAAGGAATCGAACCTGAGGAGGTGAAATATATTATTTTGTCACATTTTCATGCGGATCATATTGGTGGTTTGAAGGACTTTCCGAAGGCGAAATTTATTGCTGGAAAAGTGGCTTATGAGGCGATAAAGGATAAAAAAGGTTGGGCGGCAATGCTTCACGGTTATGTGCCGATGCTTTTACCCGATGATTTTGAAAGCCGTTTGCAGTTGATTGAAATTGAAAAAGGAACGTATTATGATAAAGATTTGGGAAAATTAGTTGACGTATTTGGCGACGGTTCGATTCTATTGTGCGACTTAAATGGTCATGCAATTGGTCAAATTGGAGCGGTTTTGAATACAAATAAAGGGACTGTTTTTTTAATTGCAGATGCTTGTTGGCTCGAAGAAACATATAAGGAAAACTGGTTACCAAACCCAATTGTCAGACTAATTACTGGCTCTTGGAAAGGCTTTTTAGCCTCGCTCAAAAAGGTACAAAGTTATTATAAAAATAATCCCGAAACGGTGATTATTCCTTGTCATTGCGAGGCTACGATGAGGAGATTTTGGGAAGGACAGGATGATAAAGTTTGAGGATTATAGCGTAATGCTTCTTTTTAAAATATAAATATTTACTAAAAAAAACTAACTTTATCAGGATAAACGGTTTTCCCATAAAAAAATGACAAATATATTTCTTGATATTTTGCTTCGCAAAATGTCTTTTTTTGACAGGACAAACAGGATAAACAGGATTTTTGCAGAGCAAAAATCTAA
>Ga0306864_1000529_pt1 | contig 17463 bp, 12 predicted proteins | sample AntRauTorckE5430_FD_190448 | JGI IMG/M metagenome (GOLD analysis project Ga0306864, IMG submission 190448) | Saline lake microbial communities from Rauer Islands, Antarctica - Metagenome Torckler E5 #430 (v2) (version 2) | ecosystem: Environmental > Aquatic > Non-marine Saline and Alkaline >...
ATAGAACAAATCATTTTCTTTATAAATCTTGGTCAAACTCTGTAATAAGGTATTACAATCTTCATAGTTTGGAATCGGTGCGACCGTTCGCATTACGGTTTGAATCGTTCGGTGCATCATGTATTGTTGTCCATTCTCATTATAAGTCAACCAACCTAAACGATGCAATTTTTGTAGTTCCTTTTGAAAATTTGAATGTAAAGGTGTCGGAATTTGTAATAAAAACTGCAAATGTTTTCGGTCAAATTCAAAAGGTGGTAAAACTGCAAACTGTTTTAAAAAGTATAATTGTTCTTTTTGAAGTTTAAGTTTATCTTCTTGAAAATTACCATCTTGAATGAAGTAAAATGTCTTAACGATGATTTGATGTAAATTCAAATCTTCTTTGTAAGATATATCATCAATAGCATCTAATTCCTTATCATCTAATTGTTTGTTTTCTAAATATTCTTGAAAAATAGGAATAGAAATATCCGCCTCTTTTATAGTTTTGGCAATTAATTCTATCAAAAGCGGATGCGTCGTAATGATGGATAACAAACTTTTGATATTCTCTTCGGTGTCTTTTTTCTGCCCGTTTTCTCGATGCTTTTTGTATAAATCAATCGCTTTTTCTTCGGATAACAAATCCAAATCATATCGTTCATATAATTCTTCCGCCAAAAACTCTCGTGTAGTAACAATGATTTTCCAATTTGGCAATAAGTCATTTAATCGATTTCCAACGGCATAAAGGTTGGCATCGCTTTCGACATTATCTAAAATCAAGATATTATTGTTCCCTTCCAAAGCTTTTAAGGCATTGATAACCAAATTAAATCCGTGTGTTTGTTTCTCTTCTGCGGATAGTTTATTGATAATTTCAAACAAATTCAATTGTATCAATAAAGGAAGATTTGTAACAAAGGTATTTTGAATAGAACTATTTACGTCCAACCAAATTCGATGATAAAAATTGGCTTTGTATTGATGAATAAAAAGGTTGGCTACGGTAGATTTTCCAAGACCGCCAATTCCTGTTATTGCTAATGGTTTTTGTTGTACTCTGAATTTTTGATAAATCTCTTTTAAATGTTCTGTTCTCCCAAAAATTTCAAAAGATAGTTCATTGGGAAGAATTTCAATGATGTTTTTATCTCGTTTTTTCGGTAGTTTCCAATTCAAAACCGTTTCGTCATTATAAAATAATCCCCACGGAAATTCGATATTTAATTGGTCATCACCCAAGTCAAAACCACGTTTTTTACCAATATTCGATTTATCAAAACCGTGTTCCGTACAAATCAAATTCTCTGCATCTTCAAACGCTTTTTCAAGCGTTTCGCCCTTCGTTAAAGATTTATAAAAGCGAGTAGAAAAGACTAAAGCGGTTTTGTCTTGAATACGAATATTCGTTGCAATGACGGCTTTTATTCCTGCTTTTAATAAAACATCGACTTGTCCGTGTGTCGTACAGCCGTTCAAAAAGACGAGTTGTAAATTCGGTTGCTGCTGAATGATTTGGATTAAGTTATTGATATTCGCTTCGGTCGTTCCTTCGGAAGATTCAAATAATAAGAAATCAGAACCTGCGTGTCCGCCATAATGCAAAATGACGATATTTTCCTGTTTTCGACATTCATCAATCAAACTATCAACCGAAGTATTTTCTATTTTTTCGGTATGAATGTAACCTCGTGTCAAGTCATAAATGGCTTTTCTTTCGGTGCTAATGCTATTCAAGTAATCCTTTTTATCATTGGCGAAAGCTAATAAAATGGTTGGCTTTTTATTTTTCATAGTTAGGTGGATTTTCGTTCATTCAATATTACAAAAAAAAAGGAAAAGATAACGTTTAAATTAAAATAAAATTTTAATGATAATCAAAAAACGATTACCTTTACAAAATGAATTACATCAACAAAATCAATACAGAATTAAGACCTTACGAGGATAGAGAATTGGGAAAAACGGTGATAGACTTGTTTGCAGGTTGTGGCGGTTTGTCGTTGGGTTTTGAATCCGTTGGTTTTAAGACGATAGGATATGAAAAGTTGACAGATGCCGCAGCGACCTATTCGCATAATTTATTGGGCGATTGTTTGGTAGAAGAATTGAGTGTAGAAACGCAATATCCGAAGGCAGATGTATTGATTGGAGGACCGCCTTGTCAGCCGTTTAGTGTTGGTGGAAAGCAGTTGGGATTGAAAGATTCGAGGGACGGTTTCCCTATTTTTTTGGCAGCTGTTGAGCAGATTGAACCTGAAGTTTTATTGTTTGAAAATGTTCGTGGTTTGTTGTACAAAAACAAATGGTATTTGAAGGAAACCATCACGTATTTGGAGCAGTTAGGCTATAAAATGTCTTACAGTTTATTAAATGCAAAACATTATGGCGTTCCTCAGAATCGGGAACGGGTGATTGTAATGGGTTCTAAAAATGGGTTGAACTTTCCTACTAAATTTAATCATCAAGTAACTGCAGGTGAAGCGCTGGGCGAAATGGCTTTTGAAATTCCCGAAAATTCAAAATTCTTAACGGCAAGTATGGATAAATATGTTGCTAAGTATGAAAAAGCTTCAAAGTGTGTTAATCCAAGAGATTTGTATCTGAATCGACCTGCACGGACGTTGACTTGTCGGAATTTGGCAGGTGCAACAGGCGATATGCACCGAGTTCGTTTGCCGGACGGACGACGACGAAGAATTACGATAAGAGAAGCGGCTCGTTTGCAAAGTTTCCCAGATTGGTTCGAGTTTCAAGGGAAAGAAACAGGGATTTATAATCAAATTGGAAATGCGGTTGCTCCGTATTTTGCACTGGCTTTAGCGAAGATGATTAAAGGTTATTTCACCGAACCGAACGTAAGTAATTATCAATATAAAACTACCGATAATCAATTATTACTATTCCATGAAAGTTAAAATATATATCGACAAAAATAAAAGTAAAACTTTTGCGACAAAAAGTGAAATAACGCAAGATTTGATTCAACACACGCTTTTTATCTTAGAAACTTTTGGCATTCCTGTAAATCAAACTTCAAGGCGTTTGGAACGTTTAGCAATTGCTTTTTTGGCGGTTACCGATGTGAAAAATATTAAAGATTTCCGAGTTGCAAAAGATTTAGAATCTGATAATTACGCTTTAAAAACTCGGGAAATTATTAACTACGTGAATACGCATTTTCAAGAAAACATTAGTAGTGGTTCTTATGATGATATTCGTAGAAAAGATTTAAAACTTTTGATGACCGCAAATATCGTTTTACAATCTAATCCAAAATCGGCTACAAATGATTCTACAAGAGGTTATGGATTGAATCCATTTTATGCGGATTTAATTAGAAGATACCCAAAATCAACGTGGGAAAAGGAAACTAAATCGCTTTTGGTAACTATCGAACCTTTGGCAGAAAAAATTAAAGCGAGAAAGAACCTTAGATAAAATTCCTGTTCAATTGCCAACAGGCGTTCAATTAGGATTTTCAGTTGGAAAACATAATGAATTGCAAAAAGCAATTATTGAGAATTTTCTACCAAGATACGGTTACGGTGCGAAAGTTTTGTACGTTGGAGATGCGGCAGATAAGTATTTACATTTGGATAAAAAGACCTTAAAAGATTTGCAATTTTTCAATATTGCTCATGAAGAATTACCCGATATTATTGCTTATTCAGCAGAAAAGAACTGGTTGTATTTGATAGAAGCTGTTCATTCGTCTGGAGCAATTAATGAGATTCGGTTGTTGCAGTTACAAGCATTAACTAAAAATTGTATTGCTGAAATTATTTATGTTACGGCATTTTTGGATAGAATAACTTTTAGAAAATACGTTGCGGAAGTAGCTTGGGAAACAGAAGTTTGGATAGCTGATAACCCTGACCATTTGATTCATTTTAATGGCGATAAGTTTTTAGGGCCTTATCGTAAGTAGGTTTCTTAAATCACCTCCACCATTCGCAAAAGCCAATAAAACAGTCAGTTTTTTATTTTTTTCATCGGATTATTTTTCGTTCGTTCAATATTACGAAAAAAGGAGGAAAAAAATACAGATTATATGGGTTTTGGTATGAAAACCCGTCAGGTTTAATGTGAATAAATGCCTATTTCTGTTCCATTTTAGCCATATTTCACGAGATACGCAGGGTCACGTCTATAACCTTAGTCATCAAAAACATCGTTGCAACGCCAGCAAGTGTAATTCCCCAAACATCTACATACAATAAGATTAGACTTCAAACGGAATATTTTGGACACTGCCGAAGGGTTTTATTAATTCCGTCCAAAGTCTAAAACTTAATAATCCCTTGACGATATATGACAAATACGTATCTTCGCAGAAGAAATTAACCTCGACGTTTCGAGATTAATAAGTATCCTGACCTAAAATAATAATGTTTTTTGTCAGGGAGAAATACACTAAAAATTAAATGTTAAATAAATGACTTTTATCCAAAATATCTTTAGAGCAAATCATTGGTTAGCCCCGATTGATAACAGTCAATTAGTCGTGTTTCGGATTGTATTTGGCTTAGTCGTTGCAGCCGATGCTTTTGGAGGTATGGCAACGGGTTGGACGTATAATGCCTTTATTAAACCTGACTTTACGTTCAATTTTATAGGCTTTGATTTTCTTCAAATTTTCGTTGGCAAACCGATGTATGTGATTTATACTTTGTTCGGAATTTGTGGTTTGATGATTGCTTTTGGTGCATATTATCGGATAAGTGCTTTTAGTGCTGCGATACTTTGGAGTATGATTTATTTTGCTCAAAAGACGAATTATAACAATCATTATTATTTATTAATGTTGCTGTGTTGGGTCATGGCGTTTATGCCTGCCAATCGTTATTTTGCTTACGATGTAAGGCGAAAACCTGAAATCCGCTCTTTGACCGCACCTCGCTGGACGATTTTATTTTTTGTCGTGCAGTTGCTTATCGTTTATACGTATGCGAGTATTGCCAAAGTTTACCCGGGTTGGACGAAAGGCGAACCATTTGAAATTTGGTTCAAAATGAAGGCGAATTATCCTATAATTGGTCCGCTTTTACAATCTTCTGATTTGCATACAATATTAGCGTATGGCGGTATTTTATTTGATTTATTGGCGATTCCGATGTTGATTTGGAAACGAACTCGCTGGTTAGCCGTTGCAGCCTCGGTTAGTTTTCATTTGTTTAATTCCATCGTATTTCAAGTCGGTACTTTTCCTTATTTGATGTTGGGTTCGTTGGTTTTATTTTTTCCACCAGAGCAAGTTCGCAAATGGTTTTTTAAATCAAAACCGTCGGTCGAAAATCAAACATTTACGGTTGAAAAAACGCAGAAAAATAAACTTATCCTTTCGGTAATTACCGTTTATTTTATCATTCAAATTTTGTTGCCCGTCCGACATTTTGCCTTTAAAGGCAACGTGATGTGGAACGAAGAAGGACACCGTTACGCTTGGCGAATGATGCTTAGGGCAAAGGCGGGAAGTGTTACTTTCAAGGTAGTTAATAGCGAAACAAAGGAAGTATTTAAGGTCATGCCGACCGAATATCTGACGCCCAAACAGTCGTGGATGATTGCGATTCATCCTGGTATGCTGTGGCAATTTGTACAGGTTCTCAAAGAAGACTATGGCGAAAAAGGAATGCCGAATATTTCGATTTATGCCAATTCTAAAATAAAAATCAATAAGGGCGATTATCATACTTTTATAGACCCAGAATATGATTTAGCGAAAGCGGAATGGCATCGTTTTAAGCATAGTGAATGGATTTTGGATGAGCCTGAATAGTGATTTATTGGGAAAGACCTTATAAGTTTTAAAAATCTATAAGGTCTGATAATACTCACTAATCACCATTTTTATTACAAAAACAACTGTTGCAAATTTTGCCACAATTTCATTTTTAAATTCTTATTTTTTGAAATAGAAGCCAAATTATCAGCAGAGAGGAAAGTCATATTATTGACTTTTAATGGATAATAATTCGGTAATTTGAATTGTAAATCCAATTGACTCGCTTCGACTCCAAAAAGTAGAATAAAGTCAATTTCCGTAGTCAAATTTTTATTAAAAGCGGATAAATTGATGCGTTTATCCTTTTGTAAAGGAAATAAAATAACATCTTCGGATATTTCGTATTGAATTGCTTTTAATATTTTTGCTAAAAAATCAAGTTCTTCTGCATTTTTATCATTGACAACGATCAAGGTTTTTTTTGCGTTTTTTTCATAAATACAAGTTACAACATCATTTACTTTAAGATTTGGAAAAACATCAAAATTTAAAAAATCTGGAAGCAAAGTTGATTCTAAAGGTTTCATAATTTTCATTAAACAAAATAATTAATTAGATAAAATTAATAATACAAAATATAATTTTATTTAACTAACCAAAGGTTATCAAAACAGCAATATGATTTGGTTATTAATAGTAAATTTACGTAATTTTACAGTAAATTTTAAAACACTATCACAAAATATGATTAAAAAAAACTTTTTTATATAAACGTCATTAACAATCAGGAAACAACTGACGGTTGATGACGTTTTTGTTTGATACTTTTTTCAAAACGCCAAAAATATAAAAGTCACGATGAAGTAATGAATTTATTCCTATTTTGCTTGACAATAAGTTTTTATATTTATACAATTATACAATCGCTATTAAATAAATAATTTTTTAAACAAAAATTAAATGAACTATCCTATAAAAATAAGTCCTACGACAGAATCTCGCATTCCTACAATTGACTTTGATAATATTCCTTTCGGTAAGGTATTTTCTGACCATATTTTTGTGGCAGATTATATTGATGGCGAATGGAGAAATTTGACGATAAAACCGTTTGAAAGAATGAGTTTTAGTCCTGCAAATATTGCTTTGCATTACGGACAGTCTATTTTTGAAGGATTGAAAGTGACCAGCGATGAAAATGGTGAGCCAATGTTTTTGAGATTAGAAAAACACGCTCAACGCCTAAACCGCTCGGCTAAAAGAATGGCGATTCCTGAAATTCCAGAGGCATTATTCAAACAAGCCATTATGGAATTAGTGGAATTGGATAAAAATTGGATTCCTAAAGGAGAAGAATCTGCATTATATCTTCGTCCGTTTGTTTTTGGTGCAGACGATTTCATCGGTGTCCGTCCTTCGGATACTTACAAATTTATGATTTTCACTTGTCCCGTAGGTCCTTATTACGCTGCACCCGTTCGTATTACAACGATGCCAGAGTATGTTCGTTCGTTTCCAGGTGGAACAGGATTTGCGAAAGCCGCAGGAAATTACGCAGGTTCATTGCGTCCGATGTTGGAAGCTCGTGAAAAAGGTTACGACCAGGTGATGTGGTTAGACGGAATCGAACATAAATATATTCATGAATGTGGGACGATGAATTTGATGTTCGTGATCGATGATGTAGTAATTACGCCGCCTACGGATACTGGCGAAATTTTGGAAGGTATCACTCGTGATAGCGTGATTACAATTCTCAAAAAAGCAGGAATTGAGATAGAAATAAGACCAATTACGATTGATGAAGTCATTGCGGCACACAAATCGGGGAGGCTACAAGAAGCTTTCGGAACAGGAACAGCAGCCGTTATTTCTCAAGTTTCTACAATCGCTCATGGTGATGTTGTGATGGATTTGCCACCGATTGAAGGGCGTAAAATTAGTCATTTTGCGAAAGCAGAAATCGTTGCAATTCGTAGGGGTCAAAAAGATCCTTTCGGTTGGATTGAGCGTTTTACAGCTGTTCCAGCTTAGGAGAAATTATTTTATTGTCCTAATAATTTCCTTGTTTTTACCAAACGGTGTCAATTTTTAAAATCGACACCGTTTTTTTTTGTAAAACTGACACTACCCTATCTAACGTCTAACGAGTTTTATTAATTATCAATAATTCACATGACGCAGCATTCGATTTTATTGACAATTTTTCTAAACTATTCAATAAATACAAAAGAGTCATCTTATTAAATAAGATGACTCTTTTGTATTCGTTTTTGAGGTAAATCAATGGCATTTATCTATTGAAACCGTACTTTTTTATTCACTGAGGACGTATTCAGCAAACTCAAAGCTTCAATAATTTTTTCCATTTTTGCTAATGCCGTCAAATACCCGATTTGATAAATTTCTTCGATTTTACTCGCATTAAAATTACCATATTTATACAGCGATTTTGGTTCTACAACATAATCACAATATGCAAACTTATCCTTTGCTTGCGCAATATGCCTTAGATCATTCGCTCGATGTAATAATTTAATTGGATTCGATACATCTGACTGTTCAATCGGTCGTACCGATGTAACGAAACTCCCTAAGATTTTATCGCACCTTCTTGATAAGGGTTCAACGGGAAAGTTATTCATCACACTGCCGTCCATATATAATTCTTTATTAATCTCGACTGGAGAAAAAACGGGTGGCAATGCCGAAGAAGCCAAAACTGGCTTAATCACTTCGCCTTTTTCAAAAAGATAGGCTGCACCTTCCAACACGCTCGTTGCCGTGACGAATAATTGTTTGGGTAATTGCTCAAAAGTGATGTAACCTAAATATGGAAATAAAATGCTGTGGTACTTATCTGTATCCAAAATTCCTGATTTTTTAATGGTCATTTTTGACCATTGAAAAACATTTGAATTTTTTTGAAAAAACTCTAAAATTTCGTCAGGATTATAACCAGCTGCATATAGAGCGCCTACGACGGCTCCCGTACCAGTGCCTGCTATGTGTGTGGGAAAGATTCCGTTTTGCTCTAATGCTTTCAAAAATCCGATATGTGCGACACATCTGATGCCTCCGCCTGATAAAACAATACCTATGCTTTGCTTCATGATTTATTTATTTGATTTTGCTAATTATTTCAATAATTCTTAGAGGTAGATTTCTGTCATATGTACGGTTTATGTTTTATATATCAAAATTAAATTTCGGATTTATACCTTAAACGAAAAATATATTGTAATGGTTGCTTTTTTCATAAACAAAAAAATTATTATCTCACCTTATCTATTCAGCAGTTTTTCTGGATACGACTCGTGCTGAAATAGGATGAAAAATTTATAAAAACTTAGGGAATCTAAATATTTTGAACAATAATCATTTATATCTATTTCTAAATATTTACTTTTGAGCAAATTTTCAAATATTTGCTGATTTTACAAAGATTAAAAACAGTTTTAAACAAATGATAACTATAATCATAGGGACGAATAGGAGTAAAAGTGAAGCGAATAATTTTGGGAAACAATATTATAAGGAGTTAACAGAAAAGGGCGAACAAGTCAATTATTTGCATTTAAAGGATGTCAATCCGACATTATATCATGCCGATATGTACGATGAGCCGATTCAAGCCGAATTATTGACGATTCAAGAAAAATTTATTTTACCTGCGGATAAATTTATTTTCGTTATTCCAGAGTACAACGGCGGAATGCCGGGCGCGATAAAGATGTTCATTGATGCGCTTTCAATACACAAACGTGATGAAACTTTTAGTAATAAAAAAGCGGCAATCGTCGGTGTAGCTGCGGGTCGTGCAGGGAATTTGAGAGGTATGGAACACCTTACAGGAATCTTGAATTATCTCAATACGATTGTGTTACCGAATCGACAGCCGTATTCTTCCATTTATCAATTAATGAATAAATCCGGGAAGATTACAGATGAGACAACGTTGAAAGCCATTCAAAATCATGTAGAACAAATTATAAAATTTTAACATGTCTTTAAGTTACTACCAATAAGGAAAACGTCTTTACAAGCGTATTTCGAGTACAAAAACACTGAAAATGTTGATAATTCTAAATCTTCTGTGTTTATGAGAAAAAAATTACCTTATGAATACATACAAATTAATAGACATATCCGTTATTTGTAGGCGAATTATCAAATTCAAGAAAATCATTTGGTGAATCTATCTTAAAGACTAAATATTCACTGATAATTTAATTTTAATTTTAATAAAACAAACAATGAAGAACGTATTGAAATCAGCGATTGCAGTAGTTATGATGATGGGACTATTTGCGGGAACGACAATTGCTCAAACAACAATTGCTTATGTAGAATCTGACCTGTTAATTCAGGAAATGGCGGACTACAAGAAAGCGAATATTGATTTAGAGACTTACGCTAAGCAATTGGAAGCGCAGTTAAAACAAGAACAAGAAAAATTCCAAGTAGAATATCAAGCAGTCGTAGATTCTGTTCAAAGAGGTATCATTACGCCACTTCAACAACAGCAGGCAGAAGCGAGATTATCTACAAAGCAACAAAAATTAGAAGTAGTAAGCCGTGACGCTCAAAGTAAAGTGCTTAAAAAAGAAAATGAATTGTTCAAACCGATTAACGATAAATTCAACACTGCATTAAAGGCAGTTGCAGTCGAAAATGGTTACACTTATATCGTTGACAAAAAGGTGCTTTTATACTTTGAGGCTGGCGTTGATGCAACTGAAAAGGTGAAAGCTAAATTATTGAATCCGTAAGGTTTGAGTGATGCGTTGCGAATGATGAGTTATAAATATTCATTCATTTTATAGAAATGATGATTTGCTTAGGCAAGTCATCATTTTTTTTGTCTTGATTTTGGCTATTAATGATTTTTTTTTGTCAGAGTTGCGACCTATTTATTAATTGGGTTTAGCGATTTTTGTGATTTGTTTTTGAAGTTAGGAATATAGCCAAACATCGACTGCATTGCACCTGAATCTATAAGGGCAAACGAACCAAATCATTTTGCGTAACAAATTTATTTGAGGTATTATCGTATTTTTGTATTGAAAATTAGGTAGTGACTTTTTTGGGCTCTTATACAAACCCTATGGAAAATCTATCGGTAGTTCGCCACAGGATTTGTCAAAAAATAGCTTTTATTCAGACCATAATACTCTCTTTCAGCGTATTACGGTTTCCTCGATTTTTGTTTTATGCGGAAAATTGATTCATCTATAATCCGTCTATAATTTAGTCTTTAATAAAGAAACGTATCAAAACTGGTATGAAAAATAAATCGGCAAACAAAGCACTAAACAGCGTTACACTGATTAAAACGCCAACAGTTATACTCGGTGGATGAACGGAAAAGAGCAAAATCATAAAACCGAAAAATAGAATTACTGTCGTCAAACATATTGCTTTTCCAGTTTCTAAAAAGGTAATTTCAATCGCATCGTCAACGGATAAACCTTTATTTCTCGCCAGCTTAAACTTACTTAAAAAGTGAATCGTATCATCAACCGCAATTCCGAAAATAATTGCAAAAACAATAGAAATTCCTGCTTCCAATTCAATACCCGCATAACCCAAAACAGCTCCAGCAATCATCAACGGAATAACGTTTGGAATGATAGAAATAACCAACATTTTGATATTTCGGAACAGTAAAACCATCAAGCCACTAACAATCAACATCGCCAAACCTAAACCCGAGAGAATACTTTGACGGACGTATTCTGCGTTTTTATCAACGACTAAACTCGTTCCTGTTTGCTTGATTTGAATGAGTGACGTATCAATATTTTTAGCTGTCCAATCATCAATTTTATGTGTAATATCTCGAATATCGTCTGCTCCAATATCCAAAATTCGCCCCGAAATTCGAGTATTTTTTTCATCTTTACTAATCAAAACATTGACCACATTATCAGGCATTTTGCTGACGTATTTGGCATTGTATTGACGGAATTTTGATTCAGAACCTGGCATTACATAAGCGGATTGTCGGTTAGCTTTTGTTGCTCGGTTAATACTTTTATAAATCGTTGTAATGGAATTAACTCGCTGAATATCAGGGTATTCTTTTAAATGATTTTCTAATTTGACAATTTCCTGCACGACTTCATAATCATTGGCTTTATAGTCGCCTTTTACAAAAACGGCAATTTCAAACGGTCGAAAACCAACAAATTCTTTTTCAAAAAATAGAAAATCTTTCGTGATTTCTCCACCTTTCGGCAAATTCCCTTCAATCTGATAATTCGTTGTCACCAAACTAATTCCGATTGAACAAATAATAATCGTTGCCAGACCGCCAACTGCAATTGTTTTGCTATTATTTTTGGTATATTTATTAAACCAAACCATCCGATTCGTCCAAAACGATTCACCTCTTCCGAGTTTAATTACTTGTTCCACATCGAACATCGAAACCACCGCAGTCGTAAAAAATACAACCGTGATATAGGCAATAATTACTCCGATAGCGGCATTAATACCGAAGTCACGAATTGGCATAATTTGAGAAGAAACCAAGGACACGAAACCGATAGCAGTCGTAATAGATGTCAATAAGGTTGCCATACCAATTTCCTTAATCGAAGTCCAAATTGCGGCTTCTTTCGTTGCTCCTTTTTTGAGTTCATCAATGTATTTTGATAAAATATGTATGACATCAGACGTACCGACAATGACCATCAAAACAGGATATAGAGCTGCCATTGCATTTAATTCTCGACCCAAAGCGCCCAATGTTCCCATGAATAACAATAAGCCTAAAACGACTGAACCCATCGAAATAACTGTTCCCCAAAACGTTCTGAAAATAAAGAATAAAATGATGATTACCAAGACGTTAGAAATAGCTGCTGAAACGATAATTTCCCGTTTTTGCATACTCACTAATTCTTTCTGAAAATTCGCCCGACCCAGATAATGTACCGCATCGAAATCAAAACTATTCGCCAACAATCGAACGCTATCCATCAAGTTTTCAGCATTGGCTTGAAGCATTTGATCGCCTGTTTTTACAAATATGACAACCGATTTTGCATCTTCTGATATTAAATTACCAACGAAACGCTCATCTTCCAAAAGCACTTTTTTGTCGCTTTCGTAACGTTCTGGATCATCAATATGAATTGCAGGAATTTGCGTTACCGCAAAAGGTGTGATAATTGGGTAATTTATTGTTGTCACAGATTGAATACCTCGAACAATTTCTAAAGGTCTAAGTGCTCGACCTAAACTATCAAAATCTTCTAAAAAATCTTGTTCAAAAACGCCCTTTTCATTTTCGACTGCAATCAAAAGGAAATTATCATCTGCTTCGAATTTATCTTTGAATCGTTCAAAAAATTCTAAGTCAGGATCGCCTTGCGGGAAAAAATCCTCAAAATTAAAGGAAAATTTAAGCGAAAAAACTTGGTAAACACTAATCAACGCTAACACGGCAAAAATGCCAATAATCCAATTTCTGTATTTTGTTATCATAAGAGTGTAGAACCAAGCTCCAGCTTGGTTTGGTTATTTTTTAAACGACCAGACTGAAGCCTGATATTAGGTTTTAGTGGCAAATATATAAAATCAATTTTCATTTTTTTTGAAAGCTATAATAATCTAGCAGATTTGACGTAGCAGCGAGCTTCAACTTAGTATAATTTCTTTACAAATCAACCCTCATTCTTTCTGAAAGTTATGGGATTCTAACAGCGTAAGGTTTGATTTGTTGTTTATCCAATTTCTATTTTTTTAATAATCGTATCCATAACCATTTCAGCAGATTTTGAAATATCAACATGCAGCCCATAATTAGGTATTTCCAACACATCAAACTGTGATTGTAGCATTTCTATTTTCATAAAATGTCCTTTTCGTTCATTCATTCGATTCAAAATCAAATCAAAATCACCATCTAAATAGACCCATTTTATCATTTTTACTTTTGATGCTAAAGTTTGACGATAACTTTCTTTCAACGCCGAACACGCCAAAATCGCCCCTTTTTCAAGCTCCCAATTCGCTAAATTTTTTGCCAAGCTTTCCAGCCAAGGTCGTCTATCCGCATCGTTCAAGGGTTGCCCATTTGCCATTTTTTTAATATTCGCCATCGGATGAAAATCGTCTGCATCATAAAAAGGCAATCCAAGTTTTTGAGCAATACCTTTCGCAATCGTACTTTTTCCGCTTCCACTAACCCCTATTATTACCAGTATCATTTTTTAAAATTCAAAAAAAAGGCAAACATTTTTTAAAATATTTGCCTTTTTCAATACTATAAAACGCCCATCCATTTTGGTAAATCTAAAACTCAATTGGAATTTCGACAACCGTATTTTCCCAACCCAAATACATCATTGCTCCATTTTTTGCCTTACCAAAGGTAATTGAAAATACCTCAATAGTTTCCTTTGATTTTTTAGTACTCACTTGCACTCGCATCACGTCCGCACTTTCTTTATATTGATAAGCTCCCCATTGATTCAAATCTGAATTCAAAATCAGCGTCCATTTTCCTTCCTCTATCGGAATCGTAAAAACTGTATAAGTCCCTACCTTTACTACTTTTCCTGCGATTTTTACATCTTTATAAAAGGTTATTTCGGTCGCTTCATTAGCACCTGTACGCCAAACTTTATCATAGTTCACTAATTCACCAAATACCTTTCTTCCCTTCGATTGAGGTCGGCTGTACACAACTTTTACGACTTTATCCCCACCCCGTTTTGGAAAACTTGCGATGTCGGCAGGACTGTTGTCCAAGTCCGAAAAACTTTGTGCTGTAACATCGTTTGTCACAAAAAGCATACTTGCAATTACGAGAATTATAATCATTGAAATACGTTGAATCATCTTTTTTTTAATTTTAATTGAGGTAATTTATTGACTTATGAACAATTGATTATTTTTCTGTTGAAATAAACCGACACGGTTTCAAAAGGGCGAAAATAACAATTTTTGCAGATAGCTATTTGCAATATTTTACAACTTTATAAAAAAATATCATTATAAATAATTAACTACCAATATAATACACATTATTAATTTTAGTGTTAATTCGTATGCGAGAGCTCGAAAAAAAAAACATGGGTTTGAAGTGAATATCAACGCATTTGAACTACTATCAAATTTTAATCGTTTCCACAAAACAAAATGCCCAACACCTACTTTTTTCGGAATTGAGCATTAATGTAAAATTTATCAATATATTATGTCTTCTATTTTTTCTTTAATACAACTTGTGAAGTTTGTTTTTCCACGACTTTATCCATAAAACCCTTCAATTCCTTGAATTCAAATACATCGTAATATACTTTTATCAATTCCAAACGAGCATTATATAGCAAATAGCCGTCTTTTTCCTCAATCGTAAACGTATATTTTGCAGCACCATTTGGCAGCGAAATATCCAAATCACTCGGCAATTCTTCTGCTTTATAACCTTCTGGGATTTTCATTTTAAACGTATAATCATCAACCAACGGATAAACCATTTCAACGGGTTGCGTCCGTTTTTGTTCTCTAAACATACTTTCGCTAAAACCCAGACCCATCAACAGGTCAAAATACATCAGATCACCAGCCATTTGACAAGCATTTTCTGCATAAAAATCCATATTTTCAGTCAGATTCTTGGCGTCATCTTCCAAGTAATCAAACGTCAAATTCGTCACTTTTGATTCTGGAAATACGTCAGAAAAGTAACGTTCTGTATATTTTTCTATGCCCAACTCGTCAATATCTTGACGCACTTGAAACGCTCGATAAGAATCCCGAACATACTCAAAAGTACCTATCATTTTTCCTTCTTCCGTGATTTCCATTTCCACTTGAACCGCTTTTGTTGCCAATTCCGCAGACATATTAACCCATTCTTCATTACCATCTTTAATTAATAAACCGTAATAATTCAAATCCGGATACGGCATCAAATTATAAGGAATACTTTTAAAAATCCCATCAAAACGATAAATTTCACTCCCTATTTCCGCCTGAACAATGACGTGTTCGAACTGCTTTGCCAACGGATAACCCTTATGCAATCGCCCATTCTCACGGGTACTAAGCAGAATCGGATAAGCCTTAATCCCCTTTCGCCTCAATGCCGCTATTATCATGTAATTAATATCCGCACTTGACCCACTTCTATATTTGTAAGCCGTTTTCAAATCCTCGGTAATATAAATATTGTAAGCACCGTTCCAATTCATATTATCTCGAATATAATTGAAAATAAAAATCATTTTATCCTTTTCCGATTCTACTTCTGCCAACGGTTTTTTGAGACCTTTTAATAGATTTTTGATGTTTTTTGGGTTATAAACTTGCGGCATCACATCTTCATTATCGTAATATGACTTGGAGAAAGTACTCCAATCTTTAAACACATATTGCTTCCTCCCGTCAAACTCATAAGAATGTAACTGAATCGCCATTCTCGCCAAACTATTATCAATTGAACTGGTATAATCTTCATAATCTACCGCAGGCAAGTTTTTCATTACCCAACGATATTCCGTCCCGCCATCGTGATAACTATTCGCCTCTTTCTCCTCTTTTCCTTTATAAAAATATTCGTATTTTCCACCCAAAGGAATGACTTGATATTTCAATTCGTGCATTTCAAATAACCGTAATTCGCCCCAAACCACAGGAACCATTGATTGCAAATAAATACTTTCTATCAACACTGGATTCGAGCAGAAAAAACGATATTTATATTCCAAAACAGAACCATCTTTGATTTCAGGAAAAGAAAAACGATATAAAATAGAGCCTACACCCTGCTCATCTTCCAGTATTTCCTTCACTTTCACTCGCTCAATTCCATCATCAACGTAATTAATCGTTTGTCCTTTCACCTCTAAAACCTGATTATAACTATCCGAGGTTAGCTCAATTTCGCCGCCCGAATATTTAGATTTTTCCATTATTTTAATTCTATAATGGTAATCATAAAAAACACCATAATTACCTTCATAAAATCCTCGGCTAACCTCCGAATAATTCAATAATAAAATTTCATTTGCCGTAGTATCAAGACTATAATTAATCATCTTTAAATCCTCAATATCAACCTCACCCCACTCCAAATTAGGTTCTCCTTCCAATTGTTCTTTTTGTTCTTTTTCTTCTTTTTTGAATATATCTTGTATTTTAGAAGACGTTGAAGGCGTTTCTTCCGTGATTTTAGATTTAACCATCGGCTTTGATTTCGGCGCAGACAGAGATTTCGGAAGAGAAGGTGTCTTTTCTACTCTTGTAGAATCTTGTCCATAGATATTGGTAAAAGAAACACCGCAAGTAAGTGCTACTGTTAGTAACCCAATCAATAATCGCATATAATCGTATTTTGTAGTTATAAAAGTTTTTATGAATTTTTCTTAATTATCAATCCTTACTAATTTGGCAAAAAAATTTGAGTTGCTTCTGATAATTATATTAAGAATCAAATTTTGACTTATCATTTTTAGCTATCAATTGTACAACTCGGAATAGCCTTGATAGAAATCAAATAAAAGTTGGTATGGTAGATTATAGATTTTTTTCAAAATTAAAAACAATTAAAATATAGGTTTAAAGCATTATTTATCAATAGGTTGTTCAACTTTATACCGTCAGTTAATAAATTAATAAATGATATTCGACAGACGTAACAGCGTATTATTACTCGAATAATTATAAAAATCAGACCAAAATACGTTTACAAATACAAGATTCCCAAATTTTACAATCAATTTTTTCGATAA
>Ga0306864_1000530_pt1 | contig 17430 bp, 14 predicted proteins | sample AntRauTorckE5430_FD_190448 | JGI IMG/M metagenome (GOLD analysis project Ga0306864, IMG submission 190448) | Saline lake microbial communities from Rauer Islands, Antarctica - Metagenome Torckler E5 #430 (v2) (version 2) | ecosystem: Environmental > Aquatic > Non-marine Saline and Alkaline >...
CAATGGTAATTATTGGAAGTGGAGGTGACATTGTCAAGCAGGGCAACGTGTTCCCGACAATTGACGGCTCCGTATATATCACTGGTATAGAATTCAACAGCAGAAGGTAATTGTCGTCTAGAAGCTGCACCACGTGTTGGTGGAGGGCTGTTGATGTTGATGTTAATGTTGAGTGGTTTGGGTTGTTTGACTTTTGCTGATGTGTTGGATTTTGATGTAGAAAAGGATAGCGATCTGTTGCGAGCAGAAGATGATCCTTCCATTGGCGGGTAGGGAGCCGCTGGAACAAGTTTTCCCTTATCTGAACTCATGGTGACACTAGCACTGGATTGAATAGTTTGGATGTGTGAGTCGTGAACTCTGCTACTATGGATGGTACTGCCAGTCTACTAGTGTAATGTTGCAGTCATGTGTATGTGTGATCGTCGTGTGTTCGTATGGTATCTTTTGTGTGTTTGTGTCTGCTTTTTGTTTCTTGTTTAGCTTTTTTAGAGAATAATGAGTGCACGATTTTGGCGCGCTGCTCTGCGCTGCTTGTTAAAAATAATATTTATATCTTGATATCCTTATTTAGTAGTACCAAGTAAATATTTGAATTTTATTCAAACAATTTGAGAAAACACGCCTCGCAACTCGCAACTCGCAACCCTTTAAACTTTTGGCACCTGCCTTGGAGTAGAATACAGCAGTGACACACAAAGGGATACATCCATCTATCACACCTCAATTCTTTCAAATCCAAAACAGCATCATGTCTTTGGCTAAACTCTTCATGGAATTAAATGATGCTATGGATACAGTCATCAAGCTTGAAGGGAATTTAAATGATCAGGCTTTCTTCAATGACATCAAAGAATTCGCAACAACAATGAAGAATGGATTTACTCAAGCTACAGGTAAAGCTCTACATAGATTGAAGGAATCGAAACCGAGTGAAAATACAGTCAAGCAGATGGTAGAAGGAATTCCATCCTCGCTGTCCTACAAATGTGCCGCCAGCCAGCTCTTTCCAGTTCAGTCAACAATATGGGGGCACACTGATAGCATCAAATATATTCCTATTCTTGCAAAGGAAGGAATCAAACACAATGTTGGTGGTATTGACAAGCGTGGTGGATTGCTGGTTGCTGATCCTAGGTCTGATTACAAATGGAATACTCTACAGTTGCTTGTAAGGGTTCTCGATCCTTTGAATGTAATTCCCTTTGATACAGCACATCTCAATGCAATGAAGGAACTCAGGAAGGCTGGCCTTTTAGTGAAGACAGATATCAAAGAGCAAGAGCTCCTATATCTTGCTTGCCGTCCAAGAGCAAAGATGCGGTTCGAATATCTTGCAGAGTGGGAGTCAGATTCCTTGATGACTGGAACTTGCAAAGGTGTGCCATCCATTCACCACATCATTCACAACTTTCAAAGAAGTCTTGCGCCGTTCACAATGTACCTCCGCACTTCTCTCAAATACTACCCGCAACAAATTGGATGTCTCTTCCAGAAAGACAATGATGGGAAGACTGCCATCAGAAGTGCAATTGAAAAATATGGCATAGACAAGACGTTCAAGGCTATAAAGGATTGTATCCCCACAGACACAACATTACCGATCCTGCATCATGCAGCGAAAGATGCGCCAGAATATTTCAACGACTTTTCCATTCACTATCCATCTGCAATATATCTTCGAGATGAAAACGGCAGATCGTTCAAACAAGCAAAGCTGGCCGCGTCCACCTATGAGAGTGACTGCTTCTTTTTCCTGACATTGACAGATGATGAGATTGCAGAGGTAGATCCTGTGACAAAGCAATACCCGTTCTTGACAGCTGCAACTGCCAGTACGGGTAATCTCTCGACTGTGTACTTTTTGCTTTCGAAAAATCCGTCTTTGCTCGAGCGCTATAGAGAGCAAGTTACTCGTGAGCGGACTGAAGAGCAAGAGCAGGGGGGAAGTACACGTAAGAGGGCAAGGGAAGAACAAGGATAGCTGATTGAATAAATTATAAGAAACTTTATTTTCTGACTACTTTCCGCATAATATTTTATATTAACTTTGATTATTTCAAGGTGAAACTTGATTCAATTTATATGTGGCATAAAGTGGATCACCTTTTGATGTCCACTTGATTGGTGTTATGGAATTTAAGAAAAATGAGTATTTGGTTCTAGATAAGAGCATACTTCTTGTACACAAACCATTCGTAAGGAACAAAAGGATCGATCATCTCCGTCTTCGCCCTCTCTCTGTCTTGACGATTTGATCTGCTTTGCTGTTACTTCAATGTAATGTGCAACATCGTCCTATGAGACTTGCGCTTTCTTATGACTTCCTGGCTTGTTGCACATTAAGATTTGGGAATTCAGTTAGAGATTTCTGTCTACCATACTTTAGAGCCAGTACCAATGCTGGTCACCACAGTTGAAAAAGGAAGAGAACCACAGGTCATCCCCATTCAACGTGCCCCCCCACGTATGAGGAACTTTGGCGACAAAGATGCTATCCAATATATCCTACTCTACTTGTAATGTCATCGTAAGCCGTAATTCTTCCAAGCTATTGAAGACGCTGGATTTCTTGATACAAAAAGGCGAAACAGCCATTCCTCTTCGATATTTCATCTTTGCTTTTTGATCATCGTCAAATTGGCTGTCAAATAGAAGGCTGAGAAAATTCGTTACTTTTTGTATCCTTCAATTTTACCTTTCCCGTGATGTTCCCTCATCTCCTTCACTTTATTTACGTTGAGTTTCTTCTAATGTGCCAAAGAGCATAGTGACCTTATTGACTCCAAAGGCCAGATCAGCGTTTAGGGTATGCACAGCCTGAATATTTCAGGCCTTGTATGTTATTCTCCTCTTGTCTTTGTGTTGCCCTGTGAATCTCATTGTCATTTCGTCTGTTGAGACAAAATATATAAGCAACCAAGCCTCTTTACTCTTTACAAATATAGTTCGTCCAGAGGAGCATTGACAAAGACACTAAATAGATATCTTGTATGCCCTGCTTTAATCGTTGCACGAGTTCGTTTTTTTTCCTATCTTACTGAGCCCACAGGTTTCAAGCACTGCATCTCTTCATTACTACATCTCCTCATCACTGAACCTCATATCCTATCGTAGTTCCATATGCCACTCGTCAACGGTATTTTCCAATTATCAAGAGAGAGACTGATTCGACCTCTCACATGTAATCAGTCAAGGTGCACAAGTAGCATCATCCAGACAAAACCTAACTGGCTCTCCCCTCCTTCATCGTTGCAGTCCTGCAAACCCAGATACATGCCGGTCTGTTTCAAAGCTAGAATATGCTTCCAAACCTCCGACGATAATTAAAATATGTCAAGCAAACTCCAATTGTAAAGGACCTTTTTACTGTAATAACAACTTTAACTTAACTCTTCTTAACTTCCTCGTAATAGTCATAATGTGCGGTAGTGTTTTCGATATCTTGCCCGACCATCAAACTATCTCCTTTCAAAGGGACCAGTATTTCATTCTTTATAGGAAAAGATATTTTCCCACTGCCATCAGAGTCACTGCCATCCTTAATATCCAAGTTACCACTGCTGTCTCGAACAAGGGATCTCAAATCGATCTTGTGACAATTCTTCTTCTTTTTAAGGTAGTGATTAACAGATTCCGTCCATTCTTCTCTGCTGAGTTTACCATCGCCGTCTTCATCAACATGTGCAATCATAGCTTCGACACCTTCTTTGGTAACATTCATTCCAGCTTCTTTCAATTCCTCAAGCAATTCGTCCGCATCAACATCTCCACTACCGTCAGCATCGGCCTTGTCAAAAATTTCTACAAAAAAATCCAAGTCCGCAACCTTTCCATTGTTACGCTTCAACACCATAGCATCAAGTGCAGTAGTCCAGTCCCATGGATTCCATTGTTCTACTGAGAGCTCAGAAATACTGAGACCCTCCAAATTTTTGTATAAAGCTTTTTGAATCGTCATTTCTCTTTCCTCGATCTTTTCATCCGCTACTATTCCCTTCATGACACAGTAAAGAGCTTCACGGTCTTCATCGTCGTCCACCTCATTGATGCTCTTCATACTGATACTCTTCATGAGTTGAGGAGAGCTGCTCACCCTAGACAAAGCCTTCTCATTTGCTTTTTCTTCTCTCACAGAAGGGATAGCACAACGACACTTCTTGTCGCGAACATAGATATCGTTATAGATAAGTGGGTTCACTCCACGTACATGATTGGTACGGAAGTCGACAAGAATTAAATTCAAACCATTGATCTCTTTCTGAAGCTGTTCAAGGAGACCCCATGCGTTTTTAGTTTCAAGTCTGATGCGGAAATGAAGAGGCATGGTTCCATCACCTTCACCATTCATCGGGTTTGTTGCTGCAAGATGGGCCTTCTTGAGTCCATCGAAGTAACCAATGCAACGCAGAAGCATGAACGGTGAGGTGATTGCTGACAGAAGAACAGCAAATACAACAGAAGCGTATACATCAGCCTCGATCAAATTTTCACTCAAAGCGAAAGCCGCAATGATAAAACTGAATTCTCCTCGACAAGTCATAGACAATCCGGTGACGAGTAAATCGCGCTTGTAAGGGTTATATATTGCTCCCTTCTCTGCATTCTCAAAGTTGGGGACGTAAAAAGCAACAAGGGCTTTGATTGTAACACAGGATGCCCACAGAGCGAATCCCATTCCAACAACTTGCGGTGACTGAAATTCTTTCAATGGGACCTGGAATCCAATGCTAGCAGCAAAGAACACTCGTAATAACCATTCCATGATACTGTGACTACTGTGCATAAATTTGTCATAAGCTCCGTCAATCTGCGAAAATGTCGCACCGGCAAGAAATGCACCGGTCAAATAACTCGATTTGGTGTAGTTCATCAAGGGAAGATAAGCCATACACATCGCTGCTAACAAACCAAACATTGCCAATGATCTATGCTTCTTTGGAAACACAGTCAAAAATTTGGTCTGGATAAGTTCGGGCAAAAATGTGATAGCAGGTACCCCCAACAAAAGCAAAAACCCAAAAGACGAAATGAGAGGAATGAAATACTCAATGAGCTTTGGATCAGGCTTGACCAAGACTTGGAACATGGAGAGGAGAACGAGACCAATGATGTCATCAACAACGCAAGCAGCTATGATCAATTGTCCGACTGAAGTATTAATCATTCCACCTTGACTAAGTGCGGACGCAGCAACTCCTAAACTCGTGGGAGCGAAAGCTGCTCCAATTGCTAGGGCAGCTTTGACATCATTTCCAGTTGTATAGGCAATTCCCATTCCAACAGCAACCGGCAAGAAAGAGCCAGTGAAAGCAATTGCCATAGCGCGAGTTCCTGTCTGACGCAGCTGAGCAACATCTAGTTCAATACCAGCCTCAAGAATGAGGGCAATAAGACCAATCTCTCCAATCAATACCATTGCCTCTTTATAGGGCACAAAATCTGCAAGTGGGGGTCCAAGCTACATTATCGAGAATTCAAGTGAGTGTTAGCAGGAAGATCCTTTTTACCAATTTCAAGTTGCTGCAAGGATGATCTTCACGTCACTTACGAGAGTTCCAACAATAATCTCTCCCACGAGAGAAGGCATGCCAAGGTTTTTTGTGCACAGTCCTGCAACAAATATTGCAATGAAGAATACTAGCACCTTGTAGATATCCTCATAGGTAACATGAACAGTTAGACTGTCACCGCTGTGGCTAAAAAAAAAACAGTAAGCTAACGAAAAAGTGTACTTTGTTTCAAAAGTGCAGCCAGGCTTCACGCGCATCGTTACTTTGATGTTAAACTTACTCATCTTCACTACCGTCGCAAAGGCTCAGGGAACCCAGTAGAAGTAGCAAAGTTGCCAAAGGTAATCTCGGTGTCATGATGATAGCGGATCTGCCAAATATGAGAAATAAAACTACTTCGAAGAACTGGACACTAAAAGAGGCCCAGTCAAAAGAAACGTACGCACTAATACGACTTCGTATTTTGGAAAAATGGCTACTAGCTACGATACACCTTACACGCACACACCTGTTTATCGCGTCAGCAATTCCAGCGAAATTTTGTGGCCAACCCTATGTACCCATCAAAAAATGACGTTCATGGTTGAGGACCAATTTTTTCATCGTGCTTCTTCATGTGGATTGGAGGTGCCGGGATTGATAATGCTTCTTGTCATGTCTTGAAAGCTTTGTTTTAAGTAAGTTCAAAGCAAGAGTACAACTTCAATTGTCGATTGCAGCCATCGCTTCTTGTTCTGATACTCAACATCTTTGTAATTCGCCTATCAGCTTGTATGTTCTTCCCGTCGCTAAAACAGGATGAAACGTGATTTCAAAAATGTTGATCTGAGGTGCCGGGATTGATAATGCTTCTTGTTCTTGAAATCTTATAAAAAATAAAAAAGCAAGAGCACAACTTCAATTGTCAATTATTGCAGCCCTCGCTTCTTGTTCTGATCCTAAACATCTTAGTAACTCTTTGTAATCAGCTTGAAGTTTGCCATTCTTGACATCTTTTAATAGGCTATACCATGTCGTGCTGTTAAATCAATGCATGACGCTTTTTAAGTGGCGTTTTCGTAGGTCATTATTTGTAGATAGTGTGACTGGTGAGCGTGTCTGAGCGTGTTCGTATGTTTTGTACTCGTGTTTTTTGTTTAGCTTTTTTAGGCTTTTTAGAGAATAATGAGTGAACGGTTTTGGCGCGCTGCTTGGGAGAAGACACGCAACCCTCACTTCCAAGCGTGCTTTATAATTGGATGATCTAGGAAAAGAAACAATTCGTACACAAAACATGCACTGCACTCCTGCATCTCTTCATTATTGTATCTCATATCCTAGTTCCATATGCCACTCATCAACCGTATTTTCCAATTATCAAGAGATAGACTGCTTCGATCTCTGACATGTAATCAGTCAAGGTGCACGAGTAGCATCATACAGACTAATCCTCACTGGTTCTCCCCTCATTCATCGTTGCAGTCCTGCACCCTTTTAACCAATAAACATGCACATGTAAATGTCCATACACATGGCCATCATCACCAATTATTTTCCACGTCCTCAACGGCACCATCGCCCAGCAAGCAAAAGAAACAAAGAGGATTCATTCCCAGAAAAGCAGCTCTGAATCTCAAGCCCAAAGCCCGCCAATTCCTCACATTACTCCTCGCCGATTCGCCCCCAGACATCATCGGAATCGTGCTCAAATATCAACCTGCCACCGATGGGATGAGCATGCGCATGGTCTTCTCCTTGGATTTCGTTCGTGAAGGTTTCGTGGGTGAAGAAGATGAAGGGGTCTCCCTCGAGATTCTGGAGGATGGAAGTCCTAAATTGCCCAGTGATAGCGATGGGGATGGATTGAAGAAGGTTTACATTCATCACACGGCTTTCATGAAGGTTCTCGGTGCCACCATGGACATTGATGTTGAGGATGATGGATCGTTTTCTCCTACTTTCACGGATCGGGAAGGAAATGATTTGGATCCGAATGATATTTGATGTTTTTCATTAGTAATATTGTATCGTAGCATCACGGACCATGCTGCATCAGTCATCCCAGTAAAAAGGTTAGAGGTTAGGTTGATCAATAGTTGTGCACCGATTCGAGAGTTATAGTTCATTATGATTATTTTACTTATTATAAATACTATAGTACCAATACTGCAGCGATAGCAGGTGCACATGTGCAATTTACTTATTTTCCAAGAGGTATTCATTCAACGGAAAATTCACATTCTTCGCCATTGCCTTGGCCTCTTTCTCCGATAGAGTACACATGAACTTCACACTCGTCATGCTCCTCGAATAGGCGAGATTCTTATCGCCGATATGCTTGCCAGCAGAATTGGACGCTTCCTCGATGAAGCCATGTTGACGCAACTCCGTCAGGCAATTCATCAAGGATACATTTCCCAATCGGGAGGCATCGATCCCTCCTCCATTTTCGAATGAGTCACGTTTGCTGTCGAGACTCGTGCTGCCATTTGCTGCATATTTGTTGCAAATGGAGCTAAACACGGAAAGCATGCGTTCCAATGGGAACGAAGTCATGCGCTCCATCTTTGCTTCGCGCTGGTTGGACCCATGCGTCAATGATTCGCTTGGATTATTTCGGGTCGAAGATCTATTATTTCTTCTCTGTCCCGTGCGCTGATTGGTATACAGGATCCGATCCTGGTCGGCCTTATTGGTTTGGCAGAGGTACGCCGCCAGAAGAAGAAATTTGGACAAATAGGGGAGTTTGTGGCAGGTAGGGTCCAAGCTGGAAGGAGCGGAGATGAAGGCTCTTCCTGGTCGGAGGAGGCAATGGGGTAAGATGCGTCGGAGATGAGGTCGTAGATGTTGTCCGAGTTTTTCCAGCGTGTCCCGGTCAATAGAAGGAGAATCGGATATGGTGTTGCTGTTGCTGGAGGGGTCGTTCATTTTCATCTTGCCCAAGGGTTCAAGATAAATGGGCCAAAGCATGCGTACTAGACGGAGCATCTCTCTTATATCATGGGTGGTGCTCTCGACACTTTGAATAATGATATCAGTCAAGGATCCGTATAGTTGTTTAATCGCCCCCTGCTGAATGGATGCTAAAGTTGAAAATTTGACACCGGTGACCAGCTCTACAAGGTGCGGAGTCGCAAGGATCTGATGACAGTAAATAACATTTAGACGTTAGAGAATACGCAAGTGATGGGTCGCGATTATACCCTAAACCCTAAACCATGCAACGAGCTCCATTGAAGCAAAACAAAAGTACTTACATCGCGGTAAATGATCTTACTTTGATATGCCTCAAAGTGGCACCTGAATGGAGTGATTGCAGAGAGAATAGTCCCCAAAATATTTGTGGGAACCTCAATGTTGCTAATTCCTGTTGAACAAGATTGAGGAGCAGGTTTAGTGGATTGTAATTAAATATGAGATCCACTTTGAACACAATGTCCTTATGCATTTCAACATAAACTCACTCGTATTCTCAAGCATCAGTTTGTCGGTAATGACAATAATAGTTAGGTTCAGGCTCATAATCTGCGGGAGGAGTAGCAGCTCTGACAAGAAATTCGTGTGAAGATTCTTCTTCTGTTTGTTATGCGAGAAGGATAATAACATATCAGCATGGTCTAGGACAAGAAAGGCACAACCGCGCTGAAAGGAATTGTATTCTGATACACCACAAAATTGAGTAATGGATCGACCAAATGACGCAGGAGTCGACAAAATACCCATCAGTCCACTGGATTTCTTCTTTGCTGAGCGGTGGGTGGTACTGCCTTGATTCACTGATGTCAATGCTTGAGATGGATTCCCAAGACGAGAACTTCTTCTTGGAGCATCCTGTGGCAATCGAGGCGTTTCTTTTTGTTGAGCTGGCTTTGGCCTGGCTGCTGCTTTGATGAAACCGCTTCTCTCGTTGGTAGCGCAGTTTTCAATCATGTCCTCATCATCAATATCAGACAAATCCGTATTATCATCATCTGTATCTTCCCCTATACTCAAAGAATCCACACCTGTCGAATTGTAGGCTAAGGAATCTTCATCTGTTTCAACACCACCGAAGGAATCTGAACAAGAGTTACTCACTTCATCATTGTCCAAAGAATCGCTGCTACCTATGTGCAATCTATTAAATTTATTTGTTCGCATTCGCACTCTCTTGCCATCATCAGTACCCCTATCTATAGCCATTTGATTTGCTAATTGCGTGTAGGTACTTTCCAAAATAGAGCTCGGACCTGTCCCATATGGCTCCATAGTGGAGCAATTGATGTATGCCACGCCGATTGGCCTCTTCCCCATTTCCTTTCTTCCATTCTTGGCATTGCTATTGCAAGCATTATTGCCATTGATGCCCTTCAATGATTCCTGTTTCAAATCTCTCAGAATTCGCCTAACCACACTAGTTTTCCCCGTTCCTGAAGGCCCCGTGACAAAAATCGGTGGTGGACTATATGTATTCAAGGCACTCCCGCACTCATCCTTTTCAATCGGTATCTCCATTTGTCTCACTGAATTTCCAAGACAACTCTGGAGCAGAAATATTTGCTTTCGGCGATGCGGAAAATCAGTGAAAATATCTTGGGCAGAAGGAGATATTTCGTCCCTGCAATTCGAATCCATGTTCATGTGTTCATCCAGATCACATTCATTCCAGAGTCCATTCGATCGAGTTGCAAACATCATGCCGGTGGCGAGGGACCTATCATCTTCATCTATCACTGAATGTTCACTGCTATCGTCATCCTTTGCAATGACAACACGAGGAGTAGGTGGTTTCTTCATAATCCCCAAATCCAAAAAACGCTGATGGTTGCGTTTCATATTATTGTTCCTTTTTTGCATATATGAAAATTGTTCCTTAATGGGACTTGCTTGACTTTCATCAGAATCGTGATCAATATGTGCTTGCTTTATGTTCCCTGTCGTCCCGGATCGTTTGGGAGTTGTCAGACTTTGAATTTGTGTCGTAGACGATGCATTATTATCATCATCATCTTCATCATCATCGTCACCATCATCATTCATGAAAGGGTGTGGCAGTGGAGACTGACAGAGTGACTCATCATTGGCAATGGCAACGGATACACTGTGATCTCTACTATGACAATCACTCTCGCTTTCTTGTTTGTCAGCTTGTGTCAATAATGAACTTGAACTATTCTCTGAAGAATCATCATCATCTCGATTGGATGTTTGAACATGCTGCCTTTTCTTCGGTGGTGGCTTGCAATTTTGTTGTTGTTGCTGCTCTTTGTCACTGATGATGGTGCTGAATAGATTTTCCTTGTTCATCTTTGTTGATTGATGTTTCTGCGGACTATTGGACGATTCATGGATGGGCAGAAATTCTTGGTCGGGCCGTATCTGCTGATTTTGCTCCTGCTCTCGTGGTCGTTTTTGCTGTTGTTGTTGTTGTTGCTGCTGCTCCATCAGTTGTTTTTGCTTTTGAGCCTGTTGTTTTTCTTCCTGATTGATCTGCTGTTGCTGTTGCCGCTCGATCAGCTGTTGTTTTTGCTGCTGCTCCATCAATTTTTTTTCTTGCTCGATCTTTTGTTGTGTGTGCTGCTGCTGCTCGATCTGTTGTTTTTGCTGCTGAGCCTGTTGATTTCGTTGCTGCTCGATCTGCTGTTGTTGCTCCTGCTGCGGTTGTTGATGCTCCTGTTTATGTTGATCCTGCTTCTGTTTCTCCTGTTCCTGCTTCTGTTGCTTCTTCTTCAGTTTACGCTGCTGTCGTTCTTGCTCTTGTTTCTGCAATTCTTGTAGTTGTCGCTCTTGCATTCGCTTTCGTTTTCGCAGCTGTCGTCGTTCTGTCAGAGTTGGTGGTTGTTTGCCCGTCTCATTCATAGCTCGCTTGCGTTTACTGAGACTAAGACTGAGCCCTGGTACTATTAAGGTGCTAGCTTTGGGCGAACATAGCCCTGGATCCTTATCTTTATTCGGTCCCTTGTTCATTGTAAATTGTATGTATAATCAGGGAATGATTACTCTCGAACCTTTCTTATTTTGTTACCAAGGTGTTACTACTATGTACGATGATAAAAATTGCACGTAGCTTGGTGTATAACCCTAATGTGTACCTCTGGGTGGGGGATATGTACGCATCCACTCTATGGTAGTACTTTGTTCACTAGAATTATATTTTACATGTTGCCTGATATTAGCTGATGTTGCAAGTAAAAGTTGGTTACTTTTGTCTTTTGTTAGCCTTTGTTAGCCTTTGTTGCATCTACCTCTCTACGAAGCTAGAGAGAGAGCACGTTAAAAATAGCATGGGGTTTTTGCAAGAAGTTGTTGCTTTGGTTCGAGCAAATGAAAATAGGACCCCCTCATTGGAATACAGAAACGCCCCAGGGGGGGTGTAAATTTACGACCGTTAAAGTAGAAAGTGAAGGAAGAGAGAACAAGCAAGTTCAAAAGTAGCAAGCGATACCTGGTAGCGTGGTTGGGGTGCGCACGCCTTGCTTTTCCCCGCACAAAAATTCAGACCACCTACGACCGGGTCGCATAACCTAACATACATTTTTACACGGTGAAGCTAACACTCAATACAAAAATAGATGTGACCACACCACTCGCTGATTGCTGATTGTCCAGGATTGTCGATTTTCATCAAAAACACATTATTGGATTGGACAGCATTGGAACTTCTGTCACTACTCATCAAAGTGTCACTGCTCACTGCTATAAAATCCCCTCAGAAACCATCACATTTCGGTCAGCAGCACGTTAAGCACTTCTATTTGGTCTATCAGCCTGTTTCCAGTCATTCTTCACCTTTGTTCCCATGGCGAATAAACGACAGAAAGCGAATGAAGTAACAGCCACTTCTGTGCATTTCAACGTCGGGGGTACACCATATCAAGTGTCTCGTTCCCTCTTGGAGCAGCATGCGAACACAATGCTGGCAAGGATGGCGTCAGAAACTTGGCAAGGCGAGGATCCTCCAGAAGAAGCTATGTTTGTCGAACGTGATGGGGCGCGTTTTAGTTATGTGTTGGATTTTATGCGAGATGGCCAAGTGAGCTTGCCTGCTAAAGGTAAAATCACCGAAGAAAGCCTGCTGAAGGAATTGACATATTTCGGTTTTCTCAACGTGGATCCCAGCGTCATTACAACAGAATTCCACTATCTAGATACTCCTAGAGACATGGCCTTGATCACCCATGAATACAACGAGGAATTGGCGAACAAAACAGAACAGCGAAATGTCTTGAATCTGAACATCACTTGCACAACTATTGCCCATGCCTGTTGCATACGATACATAACAACGGGTAATTTGAACGTCATTTTTGACACATTAATTGAGGAAAGAAGCGGATATAACGTTCAATACAAAGTACGCAACAAAAATGGGGCTGCATTGGATTACGCAGTGGTGGCAGCTGTCCAGGATCGCAGCCTGAATTGTGAGACTGAAGCTCTGAAACAAAGTCTAGCCAAATATGGACTACATTGCTGTTATTACAATCAAAGGAAAAGACATAAACATCTTAGATCTCCCTCCGATTATCCCTCCGGTTATGGTTACAGTGTTGACTTAGTGACCATCACACTTGCCAAGGTTGAATAAGTCGATTCTCTTTCTTTTCAGCGACAAGTATTGATGGCAAAAACATGTTATTAAAATACATTCAACTTTTTTATCTCCCAAACCAAAGCAAACCAAGCACACGCCACTACTGTTTTTTTTCTAGTTCTCGCTGGTTCTCGATGATGATTCAATTTTAAATTATCACATGAACATGAGCCGTTAAGTATACCCGTTCAAGGACAATATATTATTACTAAAGCCCTCAAATTGTCTCATTCTCCTCAGAACAAGACACAATACCAAGAGACAAGAGAGCACCAACCGCCAAAACGTCACGCCAAATAATATTAATTGCCTGTAATTGCCATGTGTTTCCACTCACAAGACCTGCAATACCAACAAATTGAATTCTAAATTATACCCTCACCGTAAACCATACCATAGTATCAATCCACAAAACAATTGATTTCATTTTATCAGTGCATCTTTCCTATCATCCAAGAAATGAGGAGAAGTGTGCCACAATACTTCCCATCGAGATCAGAGGGAGGTAGAGACTATGCTCCCAGTCCAATGGTCTTCCACAAGAACCCCATTAATGATCAACAACCTATGAGGAGGGGCAAACGGCTGGCCAAAATTATGTGGAAACCCAACAAGAATCGGGATGGAAGGCATCCTCTTATTGATGCTGATCCTGATCATAATCCTTATGCGAATACCCAGACTGATGATAATGCAGCTACTGCTCCTGCTCCTGCTACTCCGAATTGGGAAGTGAGCCAAGAAAGGGTTCAACATTTAGGTGAAGACATTCGCAGGCACAAGAAAGGAATATCAAAGTCGAGAACCAGGGAACGCAAAAAAGTGCCAAGAATCATTAGTCCTACCTCCAACCCAGTTAAGGGAGCAGGTGCAGATTTAGACGCTGCGAGAGTGATGGTGGATCCAGATGGCTTCCAAATACACGTTGGACCACAACCGCACTATAAAGAAAGGTTCTCCACTTCCAATGGCTTTCATTCCATCGCAATCGCAAATACAAGGACACAAACAAACACTGCCAAACATATATCATCGCGCGTGACACCACTCGTATCCCCCATGGAAGACCAGACAACCCGACACCAATTCTTTTCCAACCTCGGAGGACCCCAACAGAAACAGAAGGAGCAGCAGCATCAACAGGAAACCAACAATCTCCAAAGCTTTGATAACTTTCATCACCAGGATGGTTTGGACGATAGCACCGTTGGAACATCACTTTCGAGACGGCATCTACTCAGAGATCGAGCTAATGCTTTCTTGAAATATGCCTCCTCCGTCGAACAGAAACATCATAAATCTTCAAAGGAGCGGGCCTCCTCTTCTTACTCAGCATCATCGCCCGTATCCATGCTCGTCAGGAGTAAGAATAAAGTCAAGAGTTTCACCAAAGGATTTGGAAAGACGAGACGGTCGGAAAAGATCGAGAAGTTAATGCATCAAACTATGGGAAATGATAATGTTCTGAAACATGGAACGAATGCGGAGTCTGTGAATCTAAATGTGGATGTGGGGAGGAACGGCAAGGGGATGAGTCCGATACAGCAACATAAAATTCAACTTTCTCAGGCGGTGGATCTAGACTTGGACCGGGGTAAAAAGGATTTGATCAGGGTAGAGGGTCAGAGACAAGGATCAACGAGGCAAGAGAGCAGCAAGGTAACACGTTTGGTGGGTCAATACACGTTATCTCACGAATCCATGAGGTTGGATGAGGCTTATCATGCTGAAAAGGTGGATAGGTCCTTGAGCACGGATTCGTCCAAGATTAGCCACATGACAAGGCATTCGTCGAGAATTAGCGATATTGATAATTTGGGAAATGACAGGACGCCAATAACTAACAGTAAAAGGATTATCAAGATGGATAGACATACCTCACATGATGAAATGTCACCCTTGGTCATGAATAGGCAGGTTTCTGATCAGAGTCCGGTATCTGCAGCCAAGTCCTGTAGACCCAATAGGGTGACACCCGCTGGTGGAAGAAAATTGCTCCCTTCCATAGAGTTAGCAAGTGCAAATAGGGCTTCGGAGCAGGCAAATAGTACGAACCTAGTCGATGCAACCAGCAGCGACCCTGCTGCCTTGGTGGAACATCAAAAGCTGAACAAGTCTGGTAAATCAAATCCTTTACCCACCCAAAAGCACCATCAAACTCCTACAAAGGATACAATGTCGTCTCGTGGTGGAATGTTTCTAGATAACTCATGGCAGGCATCACCCATTCAGCCTGCTGGATCCTTTGCGATTTTTGACGATTCGCTCACTGAAGAGACTGAAGAAATCGTTACTAACAGCAGTACATCGATATCCATGACCCAGCAAGATCTTGTCATTTCGAAAGGACACCAATCACGAGATCAATCTGAATTCATTAGAGTTGTGGCTGCAATTGTAATACAAACTTTCTTTCGCCGTCATTTGGCTTACAGCTTAACATGGCAGCGATACAGCGCTGTTCTGAAGATTCAACGCTTCATGCATGATGCAATGGATCGAAGGCATGCTAAACGTGTGGCTCTAAACCAATCAACTCATCAGTTTTATGACTTGGCAGCAGCTCAAATCCAAGCTGCATGGAGAGGTTTTTGGGTCAGAGATTGCATCAATGTTGAATCATATTGTGCTTGCACTATCCAGAAAGCTCTTCGTTCATATTGGGATCGCATGGCATACATATTTGACCTATATCGTATCATCATTGCACAGTCTGCTGTAAGGAGATTGTTAACAAAGAATAGGCTGAGGAAACAGCTGGATGCCGCGACATTGATTCAAGGAATATGGAGAACATGTTCTGCGAAGGATAAGTTCATGAATACTGTAGCAGATATTCTAATTGTACAGAGCGTTTGTAGAAGATCCTTGGTTAAGAAGAGGATGGATAATTTAAGATCGAAACGCTCTAAATTTCAGAGGAGTCAGCCTGTGACAAATCGCCGCAATATAATGAAGAATGCGCCAGTTTCCCATTCAGAGAGAACATTAAAAACAGGAATGGCTCGTAGAGGGGTTGCTCCGAAGATTCTACATCAACGGAGAAATCCAGGTTTGAATCAATTGAACAGTGGTGATTTGATTCGCAAGTGGAAGGCAAGGAGAAAGGGTTCGACAGAAATGGCGGAGTTTTAGAAGAAAGTCAGTGTATACCCAAACCCGCCACTGTTTTATAGACTGTAAAAATAAGGTTGTTCCAATAATAATACCGTTACTCAATACTTTTTAGCACGCCGTCCTTGACCGGCTCTGCCATGACCTTTCCTTCCATTACCCCGATTCATTGCACGTTTAAAAACCAAACTGACCCTACCATCACCCCTCCCCGAATCACTGCTTACACCAACACTGGCATCTGATCTTCCGTACACTGCGTGATGAAATACATCATTGCAATCATGATCCATTGTCACAACATCTCCAGGAAACAAAGGAACAACTGCTGGAAGTATCCCATCATCTTTCTGGTTTCGTATGCCAATATTGCGAGCTTTCTGTGTCTCGTACCTATCCCATTCATTTTCATTTGGTATCGGTCTGAAAGCGAATTTGCGCACATCATCATTCCCTGCACTGACAACACACGTGAGCCTTTCCCAATAAATTCCGTGCTCAGGATCGGTATGAAATTTGCAGGCAGATTCTTCATTTGGGTAATGATTGCAGAGAGCGCAATCAAAATATTTCCCCATTGTGTCATGGCATAGCTCCAATTGTTCATTATTTTCGCTAGCGATGATACTTTTTTCCACCTGCCGCATAGCTTTGGAAACAATGGATGGCAAGGGATGGGGGTTCATTAACTTCCCACTATATGCCAGTGCCCCAATACCTTCATCGGCAATCCACGCCGTGCCTCTCCTTTCTTCCACTTTTGACCCGTCACGAGTGGTAATAGTATCTATTTTGAATGGTATATCATTGAGTAAACTGGCCATGGCATCATTATTCGCATCAAAGGAATCCCAGTTGAGACAGGAAGGGATGATGTCAAAAGGCAATTTCGAAATTCTCTCTTCCAGATTTGGAATGACCTCTTTTGCACTCCCGATGCTACAGGAGGCACTGCTACTGATATTCAATAATTCATATAGCAATGGCCCCAATCGAGACAAAATACCCCGAATAGCCCATCGAACTTGGATAGCCTCATACATGGGCAACTTCCAGGCCAAACTGTCTGCATCTAAAATCAGACCCTTGAGAGCTTGTAATATATCTGCGTCAATAATAATACTTTTGGCCGCCGAGGAATGTGGCAAAGTGAAGCCTACAATGGAATGGACTCCCGCCAGTGCAATACATATACATCTACCATCAATTCCTTCAGAATTCCCAAGCCCATCCTTCCCATCCCGTTCCTGG
>Ga0306864_1000531_pt1 | contig 17397 bp, 18 predicted proteins | sample AntRauTorckE5430_FD_190448 | JGI IMG/M metagenome (GOLD analysis project Ga0306864, IMG submission 190448) | Saline lake microbial communities from Rauer Islands, Antarctica - Metagenome Torckler E5 #430 (v2) (version 2) | ecosystem: Environmental > Aquatic > Non-marine Saline and Alkaline >...
TATTAACGGTGAACGTATAACGGTGAACGTGGAAGCCTTAAATGATAATCAAAAACCATGTAAGAATTGCGGCAAAACTTTCACCTATAAACATTGGAACGCTCGTTACTGCTCAGATAAATGTAGGATTGAAAACTGGGAACAACGGACTGGAAAAACCTTTAATAAAAAATCTAAAACGAAATAAACTAATGATGGATTACGAAATAATAGAACGGCTTACCAATTTACAAAGTGACATTTTAGGCAAATTGGATAAAGGCGAAAATGATATAAAAAACGCAACGGCACTGGATTGTGCTATTTCGATTATTAAACAAACAACCATACAATTATGAATAATCAAATTATAAAATGATTAAATAATTATCAAAAAATAAAACCCCTGCACTTCCAAAGAAGGCAGGGGTTTTTATATTCTAATCAAAATGAACAGTTATTAGAAACACTAAGATATATATAAAATCTATCACAAATCAATTATCATAGATTTTACTTATATTTACGTTATTATTTAACTATTATTAAAATAGTCAAAATGTTGAAAAATCGTAAAGCGGTATTAGAAAAAAGGGGTGATTTGGTAAAACGCTGTAATGAAATAGTCGATAAAGCGGACTTAGAAAAACGAAGTTTAGTAGATTCGGAACGTCACGAATTTGAGGGGATTTCGGTCGAACTTGCGGCAATTGACAGCGAATTATATAAAGACGATACGGATAGAATTATTCGCCGCAATAGTGGAAACTGCATTAATGTGACGAGAGAACGTAATGGTTTGGGTGAAGAGCCACTTCGCCAAAATTCGGGTAATGAAAAAAGGTTTTCATATGCTTTGGGTCAAACCATGCGTCAAATGGTTGGACTTGATCCACATATTGAAAAACGTGCGATTGTGTCGGCGGGTTCTGCTTTGATTCAAAATCCTAATATTGTTGATGAAATTATCTTCTCATTGCAAAGTAGAAACCCCTTAGTAGATGCTGGGGTGCAATTTGTGAACATCGATAACAACAAACAGATGCCACGGGTCACGGCATATCCTACGGCTAACTGGGTAAATGAAGCTGGTACTGTTGGAGCTTCCGACCCAACTATTGACGGGTTGAAGTGGGAATTGAAGGACGTTGCGGTATTGGTGAAAGTCAAAAATAACGTGCTTTACGATGCTGCTATTGACGTGCAAAGATTAATTACTGAGGTTGCGGAACGTGCAATTAATGACGCTATTTTAAAAGCGATGTTTTACGGTGCAACTGGTTCAAATCAACCTGCTGGTATTGATAATTTCGCTGGTGCTTTGGTTGTGGATATGGGAACGGACGGGGCGGCGTTACAAAATTATAATCCTTTTGTAAGTGCGACACGGAAATTAATGGACGTGAACATTGGAAAAAATGACGTTTCATTTATCTATAATCCATCGGTTGCGGAAACCATCGCTTTGTTTGTAGATAGCACCGCGCAGCCTTTGAACCCTCCAAAGATGATTACCGATTTAAGATATTTGGAAACGACTGCCGTTAAGTCGGACTATACACAAGGCGCGACTGCCAACACTACACGTATTTACGCTGGTGACTTTTCCAAAATGGTGGTAGGTTTGGGAGGTTCTTTCAGTATTACATTAGATCAGTCTTACGCTTCTGAATTGACTACTGGGTTTTTAATCCATGCAAGATTGGATATGAAGCCTTTATTTGAGAATGCTTTTTGTATCATTGAAGGAATTACTGCATAATAATTTTTGGTTATCTTAATTATAAATCAGCATCGTATTTTAAAAAAATACGATGCTTTTTTTTTTGTAAAGGGGTAGGGGAGTATAATCTCTAATGATGTTTACCCAGTCAATCGCCGTCTTAAGTTAATTTTTTACCGTCCAGTATTTTGCCCTATGGGGGGTGCAAAATCGAAAATGTGGATTTTCAAGATTTTAGGGTATGGGGGGTTCAAAATTGAAAAAGTAGATTTTTAATATTTTAGGGTATGGGGGGTTCGGTGGATTGTTCCAACGGTGGTTCGTATGGATCTTGGTTTATGCCAACGGCGGAGGTTTGGTTCGGGTGGATTGTTCCAATGGTGGTTCGTATGGATCTTGGTTTATGCCAACGGTGGTGTTTTGGTTCGGGTGGATTGTTCCAATGGTGGTTCGTATGGATTTTGGTTTATGCCAACGGCGGAGGTTTGGTTCGGGTGGATTGTTCCAATGGTGGTTCGTATGGATCTTGGTTTATGCCAACGGCGGAGGTTTGGTTCGGGTGGATTGTTCCAATGGTGGTTCGTATGGATCTTGGTTTATGCCAACGGCGGTTCGGGTGGATTGTTCCAATGGTGGTTTTGCTCCAGTATTTTGTCACTTTTCCATCTACGGAATAAAAAAAACGAAGCAGGTTTTCTGCTCCGTTCCTTAATCATTTTTATAATTTTATCCTTTGATTATAATTTTTTTGATGTTCTAATATTGCCAATTCTAATTTTTTCAATTCGCCTAAAATCGCAATATTACGCTCTATCTCAGGATTATTAATTTGCCGTAAATCGAAAGTTACGTTCTTATTTACTTGGCTTATTTGCTCCGCTTTTAGCCTAATAAACGTTAAAAGTGGAATGTTATCAATTGAATTTTGGAACTGAACATTATCACTTTTTAATAAATTTATTTCCTTAAAGTGTAATTGATTCATTTTATTATTGTTGAATTGTTGAACCTTTGAACCTTAAAAAGTATAAAGTATTGATAATCAAATAGTTATACTTGTTTTTTGGGTTCATTTCGAGTTCATTTGCAGTTCATTAAAGGTTCAAAAAAATAATTTGAACCCCTTTTGAACACCTTTTGAACTCTTTTTGAACCCTTTTTTAAGTTGTAAAGCATTGATTATCAATTAGTTACACTTCAAGGGGTTCAAAGGTTCAAAAAGTTATATTAAAGAGTAGATACCTGTTTTGCTTTTTGCGTGAAAAATGCCTTCATAATTTTTCAAATATCTCTTTACAGATGACTTACTAATTTCTTTAATCTTACAATATTCGACTGCCTCAGTAAATGAATAGTTATTAAAACCACTTTCATGCAAAACAGTGTAACACCCTTTATTTTTTCCCTTTAATCCTTCTTCAGGGTTTTCAAGTGACTTCAAAACCTTTGCCGCCATTGCTTTAAAATACAAGGTTAATTTTATAGCTTTTTCCATTGAATCCTCAGTTACTTCTTGAAGTTCTGGCAAGTCTTTTTCGAGTGTAAATAACACTTGAATAATTAGTGAAAACCTTAGACAGTATTGTTCTAATTTGCCCAAATACTCAGACCATAACGGATTATCGTCTTGGTTGTCTCGCATATTAGGACGTAATATATTATTACAAAACTCTTTAAAAAGACTGTTTGCATCTTTGGATAATTGTACGGTTTGCGGCGTTTCAATCCAACTTTTACAATTATAAATTCCATGTATGATATTAGAATAGTTTTCATAATGACATTCATTCATTCTATTGTCGTCCCTGTCTAAAATTTGGCTCTCAGGATATGAAAATAATATTCGATGGAAAACATTATCCGTAGCATGGTTCTTTGTAAAAGCTTCCAATCGTTTTGGCTGTGTACCTCCGACAATAGTTAAAAACGGATTTTCACAGTAAAGACTTTTGGTAACTCGTTCCTGACTTACCACATCACCATAATTCCAAAACGACATATAGGTAAGGGCGTCACTACCACCTTTACTGTATCGGTTCATATCTTCCAACCATCGGATTAATTCATCTACATGGTAAATTAAACCTTCTTTATTTTTAGATAATCGCTCAGTCAATGCCTCGGTGGTAGCATTGGTTAAATAGGTACTTTTCCGTTTTGGTGTCGTGTTTTCGGAATCGTCATCATTCGCCTGTTGTGTTTGCTCGTCATAATCTTTTCTATTTTGGTGTTCTATTTTCGCCAATGGTTTTAGACACCAATTTAAAGAAGGGGTTTTTCCTGTGGAAGATGCACCAACAACGCAACAATATAAACTGGCTTTTTGCATTTCGCCGTTTTTCGCTTGAACATAGAATGTATTACCAATGGAAGTAGAAACGGCTGCCAAAACACCTGACAAATAAAAGTCTTTCGGTACACCAAAAGTAAGGTGTGCTTCATTTATAATATCCTGTATTTTTGATGGAAAAATATCAATAGGACAAATTATAGATTTTGGTTCTGTTTCTGTTGTAGATTCATTATGAAGGTTATCTTCACTTTTTTTTGATATAATACCTTTATAATCAATACTTTGCGTATTGTTTTGTACCTTTGACATATCTTAAAAATGGTATAAATACCTTATCAGTTCAGTCGAATAATCGAAAGAATTGGTAAGGTATTTTTTTGTTGGTTTAATGATTTTTTGAAATTAGGTTTTCAATCGCTTTATCCATTAGGTCGGGGCGACCTGCACGAAGCCAAACTTCAAGCTCCGACTTGGAAAAAATTAAACCACCACCATTTTTAAGATATGGAATTTTGTTTTTAGAGGTTTTCTCGTAAAGAGTAGGCATCGACACTTTAATAAAGGCAGCCGCTTGTTTTGCATTCATTGTGTCGTTTGCCCTTGGTGCTTCTGCTAAATGCTTTAAAATGGTTTCTAAAGACTTTTCAATACGCTGTAGTCGGTCGTTATCGACCAAGCTAAATAGTGTTTTATTAGACATCGTCTAAATTATTTGAACCATTGACTACATTAACTGGATTCGACTTTATACAAGTATGGTATTCATTGTTTAGGTATTACAATAAGTGTTACCTATGTTACCTAAATTCAATGAAAAACTATATCTTTGTAATTCATAGATAGTTGAATCCTGTTGATGTAGTCAATAGTTTTTTAAAAATTTTAGTAGGGTTTTCGATGCTGGTAACATCGAAACCCTATTTTTTTTGCCAAATTTGGCGTAAAACGTTTTGTTTCTATTGTAAATATAAATGCTTGTTCGTGAAAATCTGGTAATAAAAAAAAATAATCATAAATTAATATCAATTTTATCTATCTTATTAACGGCTTCTGTCATTTTGTTGTCCGATAGATGCGTATAAATTTTAGTCATATCAATACCAGAATGTCCTAACATCTTGGCAATCATAGGCATATTAACGCCGCTCTCGTACAGTATGGTCGCACACGAATGTCTGGAAGTGTGGAATGTAACATGCTTGTTTATGCCTGAAAAAAAAGCAATCCTTTTAATTGTCAAATTAGCTTCCGTATTAGTAAAAGATGGGAATACCTTTAGATCCAGACTTTGTTCCTGAGGGAGGCTCTTTAGTATCTTAGCCGCTACTTGGTGTATCGGAACACGTAATATTTTAATGGTGGATTTTTTTTGACGGAACACCAAAAAATCATCTTGAATATTCTCCCACATCAAATTGGTAACATCTGAAAACCTTAAACCCGTAAAACAACAAAACAGAAACGCCTTGCGAATTACCTCCGCTCTTTCGGTGTCCATTTTGATTAAGGCAATCTTTTTGACTTCCTCAATATTTAGATAGGTTTTTTCAGTTTGCTGTTTTTTTGGAATGTCGAATTGTAAAAAGGGGTTTTTTTCAGTTTTGCCTTCCTTTGTCGCTCCCTTCCAAATGATTTTTATACGGTTTAGATAGGTGTTAACGGTGTTGGTGCTTAGATTATCATTTGATAAAAGATATTGCTTAAATCGGTTTAAAAATTCCAAATCAGTATCTTTAAATCGTAGCGATCCGTCACAAAATTTATTCAATTCAATGAATGCAGCGTTATAGGTTGAATTATTTTTAAATGGTAATTTGTTACTGAAATAATTAATAAAACTTTTCTTTTCATTCACCTGAGTAAAAAAATCAGTTTGCTGTAAATTCAATTCATGTTCTTTTTGTCCTCGAATCTTCCATGCCAACGCAAAGTTATTTTTATCCAAATCATTAGCATACTTCAAACGAGGGTGTCCGTTGGAAGTAAATTTTAAATCAGTTGTATAATCTCTGGAAGTATAGATTTTCAAGTATTGCTTTTTCCGTTTACTGTGTCCAGTAATATCTAAAAACAAATGGTACTTGGTTGTGAGTTTTTGACTCCGTAGTGTTACTGGCATAATAAATAGTTTTAGTTTCTTAATTTGTCCGTAAAGATATAACATGGACATGGTAAGGACAAAATTATTTTGAAAATAAACTAAAACTATTTATAGGTTTTTATTGGTTTGTTGTTGGAATTGCTTATTTTTGTAGGGATAAATCAATGGTTTTGTAGGTTGATGTTGGTAGGCTAATTACATAAAAGTTAAAGGTATGGTAACCAATACATAAAGTATCTTACTTAAACGATAAGATATTTTGAGTATTAAAGTTTTTTAAAAAAATATTCCGCTACTCAAAATCCCTTATTTTATAATATTCTTAGGCTGTCATTACGCCGATTGCTGCCAAAAGTGAATCGAACATAATTTTACCGTCTTTATTACCTAAAGCATCTTCACTTGCTCGTTCAGGGTGCGGCATCATACCGAAAACATTACGATTTTTATTACAAATTCCCGCGATATTATCCAATGCTCCATTCGGATTTGCCTCTGGCGTTATTTTACCATTTTCATCACAATATCTGAATAAAATTTGGTCATTATCTTTTAATGATTGCAACGTTGCAGCATCGGCATAATAGCGACCTTCTGCGTGTGCTATCGGAATGCGTAACGGTTGATTTAAGTTGATTCTGTTGGTGATTGCAGCATTTTTAGTTTCTGCTTTTAAATAAATATTTTTACAAATAAATTTTTGATTTTCATTGCGTAACAACGCCCCTGGCAATAAACCTGCTTCACAAAGAATCTGAAAACCGTTGCAAATTCCCCAAACATAACCGCCATTATTCGCAAATTCAATTACCGAAGACATAATCGGCGAAAACCTTGCTATTGCACCCGCACGCAATGCGTCACCGTAAGAAAAACCACCTGGGACGAAAATACAATCGCCTTCACCGAATCCTTCCAAAGAAGTATTTTTATGCCATAATTCTACGACTTCATACCCCATTACTTCCCTTACGACATGCAATATATCGCTATCGCAATTTGAACCTGGAAAAATTACTACACCAAATTTCATATCTTATTTTTTTACCAAACCTATGGAGTTTTCAAAACTCCATAGGTTTTTATAATATTTTAAAAAATCACTTTATATTGTAAAATTAATACAATTATTAGTAAACTAAGGTGTAAAAACTCAGCAACTGCCTTGTTTTTTAATTTTGTTAGAATAAGCCCTAAAAATACGGCCAATGAAGGAGTTAGAATAAGTAAATGTCCGAGTTCAATATTGCCTTGATAAATCAATGAAATTAAGGCGGTAAACATTGCCCAATAAAACATCGAAACATATTTTTGTGTCTGAATATTCGTCCGATAGTAAAAAGACTGAAAATTCACGAAAGACAAGATCAAGAGGAATAAAAACAAACCCAACTTCGCATAAGTCGCTGCTTCCCAAACAAGATTAAAATCTAAAAAGTAAAAATTCGCCCAAATATTACGGAAAGTATCGAAGCTATCTATCCAAAATAGGTAAGTTCCAATTAGAAAAAATGGTACAAAAAAGCCAATAAAAATAATTAGAATTTCTCGAAGACTGAACGAGCGAACGATAAATAAGCCCACAATCGCAAACAGCAATAAGGCGTTAAACGAAAAGTAAAACAAACTTCCGATGGCTATACAAAAGCCAACATTGAATAACTGACTCGCTGCCTCATATTTTCGATAACTTTTGAACAACTCACTAATGCCAATGATGAAAAAAGTATTGGCAAAATGCAATGGATGCAGTTCTAAAAACTCTGGAATCGCACTTGCGATAAGCACATAAGCCACCGCAGGGAAATAGTTCGGAATTTGCTGCATCTTATTATTGGTAATAATTTGATTCAACATAAACCCCTGAAAAAACACTAAAAGTAACGCAATTAAACTTGGTATAAAGCCATTCGTACCAACCCAATCGTAGATTATTTTACTAAAATAATTAGGATTTATGGGTTGCCAATCCGAAGGCATAATAAAATCGTGTAACCGCACCAAAACCGCATAAATCAATAAAATGACAGCGGCAACAGGCGAGTTGGTTCTAAAAAGTTGTAGCATTTAATTCTTATTTTTCCGGTTGCTTGTTAAGTCTCGACCACCCACATAAAGTTAGACGGTATTGATGATTTATTTTTTGTAAATAATTGTATTTCAGACTATTACGAAACCATTTGCCATTTATAATCCGTTATAATCCGTATAGACTAAGCCTCTTCTTCCCTCAATATCTTATGTCCAATTGCACATTCCAAACAACGTTTTTCGTCACAATATTTCCGTTTCAATTGCAATAATGCTTGCGTTTGATACGCATTATCAGGACGATATTTCAAATCTTTCCATTTATCAATAACGTGATTGCTTTCGGGCCCAACTTGCTCTAAAAATTTCATTGCACGGTCTTCATATTCAATCAATCCTTTTTCCCTTCCGTAAAAAAACAAGAACGGAACGATTGTATTAATAACGAGAATATTAATCGTTGTTTGACCTACTTTTTTGGGTTTTGATTTCGATAGTTTATCGAATTTATAATGTGTTTGCCAATATTCTGAAACCTCAATATTTTGGAATAAAGCATTGATATCTTCTAATGTTTCTGCGACTAATATTTTGCTAAAAAGGTGGGTTGATTGATGAATCAAGGCTGCGAATTGTGCCAAACGAATCGTCGGAAAATTAGCAGGACGAAGCCGCATAAATTTCCAAACCGAAGCCATTAGTGGAAACAAGGAATATTTTTTTTGTAAAAATTCATATTCCTTTTTTAATTCATTCGGGTAGGTTTCCTCAAAGTCGGCGTCTAAAAAGCCAGCTTGACCAAAAATTAAAGCTTCCAACTGAAAAAGACTGTCTTTATGTTTAGCCAAAGTCAGTAAAGGTGTTGTTTTTGCCAAAACTTCAAACGGTTCTGTATTGATTTTTGAACCAAAATTATGAGCCAAACGCTGATAAAAACTCACTTCCCAATTATTGCCATTTTCCGCCAACGCTTTTTGCAAAACTTCTACACGACCTTCCAAACGTTCCGTCAACATCCTATCAATCACCAATGATTTGGTAATATTAGGAATCTTATGAAAATGATATTGGCATGGAATCCAATCTTCATTTTGAATCAATCGTAAATATTGACTGGTCAAATGTGTAGGAATGCGCTTTCGGAGTTCTAACGCAGCGATTTTTTCGCCATTTTCTCGTTGAATAGCTTGGTCATTTTGATAAACGACGTGGAGAATCACATTATCATAAGCTTTATCGTTTTGATGTCTGTGTTTGAGCCATTCAGACGACTTGACATGTATTTCCACATTCCCAGCCCAAAGTGTGTCGCCAATTTTGATTCGGGCATTTAAGAAATCCGGTCCTGCATTCGTGTTATGCTCTCCGAACTCAATAATTTCGATGGGAATGTCGCCAACAGTTTTTAAATCTTCAAGATTAAATAACTTCATTCGCCATAAGTAGTGTAAGAAATCTTCTCTAAATTTCATTATTATTAATTGCTTGAAAGATTATTGTCTAAAAAAAGACTTATAAATCGCAGAATTCTGCATGACATTCTCTTGGAATTTACTCGTAGCAACTATTCCCGACTTTTTTCCGAGTATTCGGGAAGGGAAACCTAAAAAGGTTAGAATTAGTAGTTTTGCAATTTAATGTTTAGCCTTTTCATAGCCTCTTTATTTCTAAGAGAGGGGTTCGGTGGCTTCCTGCGAAAACGGACAAAACCTTACTTGAATTTCAAATTCCATACAAATAAATACCATATTTTACAATATTACACCATATAAGGGCTTTATTTTTGAAACAAATTTTAAGGATTGTATAAATATCTAAAATTTATCAATTAGTATGGAATTCATTTTGTTGCTTTCGGCACGGATTTTCGTCTTACAAAAAGTAGCAAAAGCAATATTCTAAATAAAATAACAGTTTTAATTACCGTTAAAAGTATAAATTAAACGCCTATTCAAGAAACTATACACGATTAAATTTAGAATAATTTTTCAACAAAATTTCTCAATACCTCGTATTAAGAAATGTTGAACCAGAAGTTAGGCAACTTTATTCCGAAACTTTTTAACACAAAAAACTATGACAAAATCAATTTTGAAAATCGTGTGCGTTTTATTGCTATTTATTAACGCCATTAATGCTCAACCGGATTCCACAATAATTCTTGCAGAAGGAAATCAAGCGAAAGGAATCGAAGTCGAAACGTTTACAACGCTCGGCAACGTAATTGAGGTTGATATTATGAATGAATTAGACTTTTCAATGGTTTATTTACAAATTATTGATAAGGAATATAATGATTATTATTTGACCGCTTCTAACGAAGATGCCGCTTTCAGTCAGCTTCCGAAAATCTCCGAAAATTTAGTTGGTAAAAACGTTAAAGCTACTTATACCAAAAGTATCGAAAGGGAGGTTGTAAAATATTTACCTGCCAAATTACCTGATGGCGTAGCAGGAAGAGGAAAAGAAGTTGAGGACAAAATCATCGTTTATACCATCACGGGAACGCAAGAAACCGCAACGGAAACGCCCGAAGGTTGGACGATTACCTTCCGTACACCAAACGGTGCAATGATGAATTTTAGTGCTGACGAGGAAATTTTTAACGGACATAAACCAAACAAATTCGATGAAACAGAAGTCAAAATTAGCTTTATCGAATATCAAGATTTTAATTTAAAAGAATTAGAAATCATTGAATAAAAATTAGGTGTAAAGGTATTTAGGTACACAAGGTCTGTAGGGCTAAAACCTGTAAACCTGAAAATCTAAATACCTTTATTTATTTATTTTCATCATTCACACCTTTTATGTAATAAAAAATGCAGCAATCACTTCTTTTGGCTTTCTGTATATTGCTCGCTTTTATGGTTTGTGAAGCACCGAATAACAAAAAAAAAGGAATCAAGCCAAGTAGCCTCGTTCAAACTGAAGACGACGTTACTAAAACAATAATGGGCAGAAAGTACAAGTTACTTATACCGAAGAAGAATTAGTTTTAATTTCAGATTGTTAAATAATGGCAGAAAATTAGTTTTTTAGGTTACAAAAAAAAAGCCGTTTCCAATTAATTTCGGAAACGGCTTTTTTAATAAAAAAAACCTTAATATATAATTAATTTAGGTTGAAAGGTTGCGTTAAAACTAAGTGCTGATAACGAATCATCAGTCACTAACTTCTAAACTGCAAAACTTTCGCCACAGCCACAAGTTCGTGCTGCATTAGGATTGACAAACTGAAAACCGCTGCCACTTAATCCACCTGAAAATTCTAAAGTTGTATTACATAAATAAAGAAAACTACGTAAGTCGGTCACAACTTTCGTTTCGTTATCTTCAAAAACCTGGTCTTTTTCTTGTGATTCATTATCGAAATCCATCTTGTAAGATAGCCCCGAGCAACCACCACTTACCACAGAAACTCGAATAAAATAATTTTTATCTAAGTTTTGGGAAGCCATGACTTCTTGAATCTTTTCCTTTGCTGAATCTGCTACAAATAACATCTATCTGTAAATATTAGGTATTAAATACTAACTATTAAATACGGACACTTAATAGTTAATATTTAATAATTGATTTAGTGGTGACTATTTTCTAAAACCGCTACCTCAAGATTATTTTTTACTTGATAATCCTTGATAGCCGCTTTGATTGCATCTTCTGCTAAGACAGAACAGTGGATTTTTACAGGTGGCAAAGCCAACTCTTCCACGATGTCCATATTATCGATACTCAATGCTTCTGCAATACTTTTTCCTTTCAGCCATTCTGTAGCCAAAGAAGAAGAAGCGATAGCTGAACCACAACCAAATGTCTTGAATTTCGCATCTTTAATGATTTGCGTTGCATCATCTACTTCGATTTGCAAACGCATTACATCACCACATTCTGGCGCACCAACTAAACCCGTTCCAACGTTTTTCTCTTTTTTATTCAATGTTCCAACGTTACGAGGATTGTTGAAATGATCTAATACTTTATTTGAATATGCCATGTTTTTAAGTTTTGATTATTAACCATTAAAAGTTAGATATTTTCATACTTATTTTTAATAACTAATACGTCATATATGATATTAAAATAATTAATGTGCCGACCATTCAACTGCTTCTATATCAATACCTTCTTGATACATTTCCCAAATCGGACTTAAATCTCTCATGTGTTGTACCCCTTTTGAGATAGATTCGATAGCGTAATCCACTTCTTCTTCCGTTGTAAAACGTCCTAAAGACATACGCAAAGAAGAGTGAGCCAAATCATCACCCAAACCTAATGCTTTCAAAACATAAGATGGTTCAAGAGAAGCTGACGTACAAGCTGAACCTGACGAAACTGCAATTTCTTGATTGAAAGTCATCATCAAACCTTCGCCCTCAACATGTTTGAAAGAGATATTTGTGATATGTGGCAAACGGTGTTCTTCGCTACCATTCACATAAGTTTCTTCCATTTGCATCAATCCTGCTTGAAGACGGTCACGAAGCACTGCTAAGCGTTTCGATTCTTCTTCCATTTCCAAACGAGCGATTTCAGCCGCTTTTCCAAAACCAACAATCCCAGGAACATTTAACGTACCCGAACGCATACCACGTTCGTGTCCACCACCGTCTATCTGTGCTGTAACTTTGACACGAGGATTTTTACGGTTTACATATAATGCACCGATTCCTTTTGGTCCGTACATTTTATGAGCCGTGAATGTCAATAAGTGAATCCCTAATTCTTTCGGATCAACAGGCACTTTTCCAATTGCCTGAGTCGCATCACTCATAAATAAAACACCGTGCTTCTTACACATTTCACCAATTTCCTTCATCGGTTGAATGACTCCGATTTCATTATTGGCAAACATGATAGAAATTAAAATTGTAGTTGGTTTAATCGCAGCTTCTAACTCCGCCAAATCTACCAAACCGTTGCGCTGTACCTTCAAGTAAGTTACATCGCCACCCATTTTCTCCACTCTTTTACAAGCATCTAAAACGGCCTTATGTTCAGTTTCTAAGGTGATGATGTGATCCCCTCTACGAGCGTACATCTCAAAAACACCTTTGATAGCTAAGTTATTTCCTTCCGTTGCACCAGAAGTAAAGATGATTTCCTTTGCATCAACATCCAACAATTTAGCGATTTCCTCACGACCATAATCTACACCATCTTCAGCTTCCCAGCCGTAAGGGTGATTACGACTTGCAGAGTTGCCATGCTTTTCAAAAAAGTAAGGTAACATTGCTTCCACAACTCGTGGGTCAGTAGGTGTTGTCGCGCTATTATCGAGGTAAATACGTCTTGTGTTTTCCATATTCAGATTTGATTATTCAAACTTTTTTTATAAAATAGGAAAGTTTAAAACGGTTGTTAAAAGTTGAATTATAATCCTTTCTATTTGAAACGATTTCTGACTTTTGTATTGGCTTTAACTTTCAATAACTCCTTATTATCGTTTAGACTAAATCTAAGGTAGCTTTCAATAGACAAAAATAACATATTTGATTGATAAAAGTTGGGGTATTTTGGATAAAATTTAAGATTTAAGATTAGAGTTAGTGTTATTTCTAAAAAAATGACCTTAAACTTGTCATTGTCTAAAATAATCTTCTGATTGTTAATAATTTACCAACATTTTTATGGGTAATATGGATATATTGATAATTTTGATGTTAAAATTGATAAAAACTATTGTTCAGGAATTTTGCCATGAACCAGTGGGAATTAAGGGTAAACGCACTAAAAAAATGCTGTAAAAAAGATGTTTTTTAGTATATTTCATCTTTAAATAGCTTTACTATTTTGAATTATCGGGATGGTAAAGCTAATTTCTAAATATTTATTTATGAATTTTCTAACACTTTTATTTTTTTATAAAACAACCTCAATAACCAATGTTATTTTTTAACAAAAAAAGTATAAACCAAAAAAAAACAAGAAAACAAGGTTATGATCAAATATATTGTATTACTGTTATTGCTAATTACAACCGTCGGAAAAACTCAAAACCTGCAAACTGTCAATGAGTTTTTGGGGTATGAGTTGGGGAGTCGATTTACTTTTCATCATCGGGTCGTGGATTATTTTGAGCATGTTGCTGAAAATTCGGATAAGGTGCGGGTTCAGGAATATGGAAAAACCAGTGAAGGTCGCCCGTTGATTGTCGCTTTTATTTCTTCTCCTCAAAATATGGAAAAGTTAGATGCGTTCCAAATAGCGAATTTGAGTGCGTCAAACGGCATTGCGAAACCAGAAATGCGGCAGTTACCGATTGTGTGGTTAAGTTATAATATTCATGGTGATGAAGCTGCTGCAACGGAAGCGGCTTTAGCGACTTTGAACGATTTGGTGAGCGATGACGCAACCATAAAAAATTGGTTGGAAGATGTAATTATCGTCATTGATCCGTGCGAAAATCCTGATGGACGTGACCGTTATACGATGTGGATTAATCAGGTTTTGAATATGCCTTCGAATCCAGATATTGGTGCGTTAGAACATCATCAGCCTTGGCCTGGCGGTCGTTTTAGCCACTATTTATTCGATTTGAATCGAGATTGGGCGTGGCAGACGCAAAAAGAAAGCGAACAAAGATTAAAATTATATAAACAATGGATGCCACAAGTTCATGTGGATTTCCATGAAATGGGTTTTCAATCATCTTACTTTTTCGCTCCTGCGGCAGAACCGATGCACGAAAATATCACGGAATGGCAGCGAGAATTTCAGGTACATGTTGGTCGAAATAATTCCAAACATTTTGATGAAGAAGGTTGGTTTTACTTCACAAAAGAAGTTTACGACTTGCTTTATCCGAGCTACGGCGATACTTGGCCTATGTTTAACGGAGCGATTGGCTTCACTTACGAACAGGGCGGTTCGGGTAGTGCGGGTATTGCGGTAACGCAAGAAAATGGTAATATTTTGACGCTCAAACAACGCCTCGAACACCACAAAACTACAGGACTTTCGACTATCGAAACAACTTATAATTTTAAAGAAAAACTACTCACAGAATTTAATACATATTTCAAAGAAGCAAGAGAAAATCCGAAAGGTCAGTTTTCTACTTTCGTAATTAAAAATGACGATTTTGTAAAAATAAATGCGTTGCGTCGTTTATTGGATAATCAAAAAATTTATTACGAATTTCCATTAAAACCAGGTGTAAAATATTCGGGTTACGATTATTTTACTAAAAAGAAGGAAACGTTTACGCTCGAAGAAACGGATTTGGTTATCACGACAAAACAATCGCAATCCAACATGATTAAGGTGCTTTTTGAACCTGAAACGAAATTATCCGACTCTTTGACTTATGATTTGACGGCTTGGGCATTGCCGTATGTGTATGGCTTGCAGACGTATGGTTTGATTCAAACGATTGAAACCAGTGCGGTGTCGTTTGAAGCGGATTATGAAGCGCCTCTGGACGAAAAAATTTACGCCTACATCGCGCCATGGAATAATGTTGCCGATATTCAATTTTTATCGGCATTGATTAAAGACGGCTTGAAAGTTCGTTTTTTGAATAAACCAACGATTATTGAATCTACGGAATTCAAACGAGGTTCGTTGGTGATTACGAAAGCGGATAATCCGTCAGATGATTTTATTGATAAATTAAAATCAGTCAAAAAAGAACTTGGTTATCATCGTGGAAAGCCTGTGAATACAGGGGTAGTGAAGTTGGGTAGTGATTTGGGTGCGAAGAGTATTCAATATATTAAGCCGCCGAAAGTCGCGCTTTTGGCAGGTTCGGGTATTTCGCCGACTGCTTTCGGGGAAGTGTGGTTCTATTTGGAACAGACGATTAATTATCCGGTTTCGATTTTGCATACGGAATATTTTAAGCAGATTGATTTGGGTCAATACGATGTTTTAATCTTGACAAATGGCAGTTTTGGCGGTTTGGAAATCACAGGGAAATTGATGGAATTCGTCCGAAATGGTGGAAAAGTAATTTGTGTCGGTAATGCGAACCAAATATTTGTAAATGATAGGGATACGCAGTTAGGGAAATCCGTTGCAGCAGAACGAAATCGAGAGCAATTTGGCTATAATCCGACCGGTTTAAAACGCTATGAAAATCGGGAACGTATGGAAATTTCAAATACCGTTGCGGGGAGTATTTATAAAGTTTATTTGGACAATACGCATCCGTTGGCTTACGGTTATGATACAACGATGTACATTATTAAACAAAATAAATACCTTTATCCGTTGCTGCAAGGTAAAACTTGGAACGTTGGTATGTTCAAGGAAGATAGTCATATTTCGGGTTTTGTCGGTGCAAATTTAAAACCGAAAATTCCGCAAACGATGGCGTTTGGCGTTGAGCAATACGGGCGAGGCGATATTGTATATATGTGTGATTCTCCGATTTTTAGAGGTTTTTGGTATAGCGGTAATAATTTATTGGCAAATGCAATATTTTTTGTCGGGCAGTGAAGGTAAGTTCGCTGATAGAAATAAAAAAGCCCTCAAAATATTTGAGGGTTTTTTCATTCTTATAATTACGATTGGTATTTTTAGACTTTGGACGGAATTAATAAAAAACAACTTGTTTGCATAAATTATATGGATTTTAAATTATTAATTATCCGTGTTTTAAATATTAAAAAAATAAAATAATTTACGAAATTGGTGATAATTCGTGTCTAAAAAACTCTGTCCAAAATCCAAAATATTCAACATTTATTCCCTAATCTTTCAAAATATTTCTTGAAATTACTAATTTCTGAATTTCAGAAGTTCCCTCACCAATTGTACATAATTTCGAATCACGGAAGAATTTTTCGACAGGAAAATCTTTGGTATAACCGTATCCGCCGTGGATTTGAATGGCATCGGTTGCGACTTCTACGCAAGTTTCGGAAGCAAAATATTTTGCCATTGCCGAAATTGTCGTCATCGGTTTACCAGCATTTTTCAACATTGCCGCCTTGCGAGTCAATAATTCTGAAGCCTCGATTTTGGTCGCCATATCTGCCAATTTGAAGGCAATCGCTTGAAATCTTGAAATCGCTTGACCGAATTGTTCTCTTTCTTTTGAATATTTCAAAGATGCTTCGTAAGCCCCTTTTGCAATGCCAATCGACAAGGCAGCGATAGAAATACGACCGCCGTCTAAGATTTTCATAGCTTGAATAAACCCTTGTCCTTCTTCGCCCAAGACTTGATTTTTATGAATTCTACAATTATCAAAAACCAATTCTGCTGTTTCGGAAGCACGCATCCCTAATTTATTTTCTTTTTTACCAGAAGTAAAACCAGG
>Ga0306864_1000532_pt1 | contig 17381 bp, 10 predicted proteins | sample AntRauTorckE5430_FD_190448 | JGI IMG/M metagenome (GOLD analysis project Ga0306864, IMG submission 190448) | Saline lake microbial communities from Rauer Islands, Antarctica - Metagenome Torckler E5 #430 (v2) (version 2) | ecosystem: Environmental > Aquatic > Non-marine Saline and Alkaline >...
CTACTCTCTACCTTTCAGAATGAATACTTATTGCTGCACTTTCCATTTTCACGGGACCGGCTAAGGAACAAAATATCACTACTTACAGTACCTCCATGAAGTCTTCAACGTTTGTACATAATGTCTGCGTGCCACGTCATGGACAGCTGGTCATGAACAGCTGGTTATGAATGTGTGTGTTGACACGACTACTAGACTACTATTCCAAGAAATATTTTAAAGCAAATGTGAAAAAACCATCCACTATTTGAAGATTTAACGTGGCTTCATCATTTTAAAATATAATGTCTCGTGGATAATGACCTCCTCCATAATGACCCGTACAAAATATCTCTCAAGCTCTGGAGTCGAGATGACTCCTCTTTCTGTCCATCTTTGTGACGACTCGTTTTTTTTTCAGCTTCTCGTTTTGGATTGAACTTCTTCTTCAGCCCATGGTACTGAGTTAAGTTCTTTGCGTTTCTCGGCACGTTCAACAATTCAGGTGTGACGTGGTGCGTACAAGAAAAATGTAGTGATGATGATTCATTCGTGAATTGGAGTTTCTGAACCACCAGCTCAAGATGTGCCCAACCAACACTCTTCTGGACTCTGTTGGAAAGCAAGTCTGCTGGATTTCCAGACTACTATTCAGCTGCATTGTTATTGTGCGAATCTAACGACGACTTTACGTACGTAGGTCCAGAATCCTCGTCCTTATCCTCACGTTTCAAGAAGTTACTTTTCCCTGCCACATGAATCTGCGACTGCCAGCCCCCAGGGCAACTTGATTTACTGAATTCTTTAAAGTCTTCTTACAGCTGCCTTTTATGTCCAGCAGGTGTTGACAAACAACGCTGCAGCGCAGGGTATCAGAAGCGAGAGGTGGCAATACTGTAAATAATTAATGATCTCTGTACTATTCTAGTCTTGATACTAGCTACTAAACAAGTCATACAATGACAATGAAAGATGTTTCAAGATTTCCTACTAGACTTCACAGGAGTACGATTTTGTGGTGAAATCAGGTGAAATACAAAATTGTCACTTATTCTCAAGCCATAGCGTAGGCCACAGATGGCAAAAGGTGTAAATAGTTACATGAGTAAACCGTGCTAGCACCAATAACTTGTATTCATACAGTCAGTAAACATAAAACATAAAAATGTAAAGCGTGCAATTATAGGAGTTATGGTCGCTTCATAGATAAGGTTTTGCCTTCACCAGCAGGCCAATAGGTAACATCACCGACTCTTCCGCATAGCCTTATCTTTTCTAAATCCACTACTGGCCTCGCATCCGTTCCTCCGAGAACAGAAGAATGGATATGATATTTGACAATTCTTCCAAATACTACCGTTGTCGTGTGCTTACCGCCATCATTCATGATTTCCTTCTTCGATTCCAACTCGCATTCCAGTGCTACTAAAGCTCGTTTCACACGTGGCACATTAACCTTTTCGCAGGGAAGGACATCCAATCCTGCGATATCTAGTTCATTGATATCAGAAGTAACACCTTCTGAGCATGCATTTGCTTCCGTCAACCAGGTATCAGATAATACGTTATATACCCATTGTTTAGTGTCTTCAATGTTTACTAGGGTATCTTTCTTGTTCCCATTCTTTGACATACAGATTCCGTGGCATACCAAAGGGGGGTCATGCGATAAGAGACCAGTACTTCATATGAATAGAGGTATGTGTGAAATTGTGATTTAGAGATGGGGCAGTGTTATGTTAGTGGAGAAAAGAATCAAAAGAGAGTGCATTGTAATTATCAAATATGAACAAGAAATTGCTGCTGTCAATGACGAGGAGCTGCTAGCTAGTCGGGTCCTGGTAGTATTGAACCTGCTCCACTCGAACCTCATTGTATCAAGCATTGGCAATAATCACAATTACTTACTATGAAAAAGGTGCACAGTTCAAAGCTCCATTCTTGCTCCGCGAGGTAATCACCGCCACTGGTCTAGGTGCAACAGCCGATACTCCCAAACCATAGACGCCTTGTGGACAAGTTTTGGGATCAAACGTCTTCCATTCGCCATTGCCATCCGCCTTATTGTTGTGATCATTTTCATCGCCTTCTTCAGTCATTTTGACAGAAGAGGAGAAGGGAAACCAACAAATTTTTGATGGTTCCACAATGCTAGTTGTCCGTCTAATAATACTATTATTATGAATAACAGTGCAAAGGTAAAAAAATCTACTGGTGTGTTTAAAAAGAAAACAATTATTTTGCAAAGTACCAGTGCGTGCTGGAAAAGGGGTCCTGTAAGAAGGATGAATGACTGTTAATGACGAGCTTCGTTGAACAGCAGAAGATGAATGAGAATATCGTTTACGGGTCGTTCGTGCTTCGGTTGTTCAAAAAGAAAGTCATTTGCGTCATGGCAGTTGAATACTTGACGGGTCATTTTCACTTCTAGATTGAAAAGATGAAAAGATTTTGAGAAAGGTGAGTCCCGCGAAAATATAGAGGGTGGACCCGGCATCAAAACCTCTGAGGTAGGTAGGAACATACCTAATTCGAACTTCTATTCACGCAGGGTTTAGATCCTGAATACATAAAAAATGGCAGGATGATGAAACGGTAATCAATTTTTCATCATCAGGAACTAATGCCATCATTCCTAGCATGAATACAAGGATATTGTTTGAATCAGACAAGAATAAAAATCAAACTAAAAAGTTAACAATAACCAAATCAAAAAGTATCAGACATACATTCACCCTCTATCACCTACACATAATGGTCCTTTGCCTCCAGTCGTAGGAGCTAGCTCCTTCAGTCATGGTTTAGCAGAGTCAAATCTCTATGCGCGAAGTGTCATTGGGATGACGAAGAGGTCTACCGTTAGTCACCTATCTTCATGTCATACTGATCAGCAGTCCCACTTTGGGAATGCCAGTTGACATGTGATATGCTACGCCGATCTTGAAGCCATATGCGTTAGTCCCATTTTGGGCATACGTATCTGAAATCTAGATAGGCTACGCGGAAGGCTTCAGAGAAGCCATCTTAGGCGTTCCCCTCTTTGGGAGACGCAGAATGGCCTCATCAGGTTCAACTCGAATGCCAAGAATCCCTTGTGGATGATTCTGGGTTATTCCGTTATTCCCACCACGAAAACAAAGAACATGGCGGGGAAAACACCGCTCGAGATCGCAAGTGCACCCAAGAAAAATAAGGCATTAGCATATAACAACAACAAGGTGAACATAGAAGTGAGCATGGAACACAAGGTTAGAGAAGAGTTACTAAATTCTTTGTGCGAGTGATGTGTATCACGTGGTACTCGTGACGGACATGGGGAATTTAGAAAAACAGCCATTGAAGAGGCTTTGGTGAATCTACAATCCACAAGGGATTACTTGAGTCTGTGCTTGGCATTCGAGTTGAACCTGATGAGGCCATTCTGCGTCTCCCAAAGAGGGGAACGCCTAAGATGGCTTCTCTGAAGCCTACCGCGTAGCCTATCTAGATGTCAGATGCGTATGCCCAAAATGGGACTAACGCATATGGCTTCAAGATCGGCGTAGCCTATCACATGTCAACTGGCATTCCCAAAGTGGGACTGCTGATCAGTATGACCTGAAGATAGGTGACTAACGGTAGACCTCTTCGTCATCCCAATGACACTTCGCGCATAGAGATTTGACTCTGCTAAACTTCATCGTCGGCGGCAAAGTTTCGTATTTAAATATTATTAAATGACGATGACGTGGCCAGAAGCCAGAAAGAAACATAAGCCACGATAATTTGCTCGCACACTTCTTGTTATCACCTATCACACTACACACTAATTCCTATTCCACTCGAGAGAGCTAGACTGTGATGACGACTCACAAAGCTCATCACATGATCAGTCTATTCCATGGAATTCGTGCAGTACGCAGAGTATGTCCCCCATCCATCACAAGAACTGTTGCTGACAGTTGCATTTCTCGACAATGGGCTGGTCATCGAAGTTTCTTTACAAATACAGATCTCATGAAGAAAGATGATCCATTTGCAACTCTTGGCATCCAATGGGGAGCTACAACGACAGAGATCAAAGAAGCATTTAAGAAGAAAGCGAGGGAACTTCATCCTGATGTCAACACGAATGATGAGCCTGAACAAGCCCTGAAGAAATTCCAATTGGTGCAACAGGCCTATTCAAAGCTCATGGATGTTAAAGGCGCACCTCACAGGGATGACCTATTGGAAGAATGGAGTTTTGCCGTTTGGCGGAACTCTGATATCATTGCCCAAGACAGGGATGATGTTGCAGGTGTTATGCGAAAAAGACCTATAAAACCGGCAGAGGCAATAAAACCTGGAACAAAGTGGGGTACTGCTACACTAGGACATCCAGATCAAAAAGGAATTAAGCCGATGAGAGGCGAGTATATTGGAGAAGGGCATTCTAGAAGACCACCGTCAAATACTGTTGGAACCGGAATAAGCAAGCACACCTCTCAGAAAAAGAAAGAATTTAAGCCCTGGAATCCAAAGGATGTGAAAGTCAAGGCTGCTAGTAGAAGAAATCGATGAATGCGAGCTGCACATCTCCTCTCAACACATGTGCCATGATGTGGCTGAGACGAAGTTGATTTCGTGGAACCCACTCACTTCCTCTTTTCCCACCCATTTTTGCCTTGTGCTAGATAGTCGAGCACGACAAACTTTTGTACATAATAGATTCCATAATTTTAATCGTTAGATCTTGGTTAGTCAAAGTTTGACATAGGATCATTAATTTTTCAACACATACATACGAACAGGTGTCATCCGTTAGTGCATGGATTGGAATAAATGAAATCAACATTATTTGTAAGATTATTAAACTAATTATTATTCTAGTGTGAGAACTGCCTCTTATCTCCAGCTTTTTTCTTCCCATATGGATTAGACGCAGAGAAATCATGGCCACTTGAAAGGGCCTTGCTCTTTTTACCACCTTTGAGCTTCTGTCCGTTATGTCTCTTTCCGTCCTTTGTCGAACTTATAGATGGCAAATCTACTCTTGGGGGGACAGTGAAGCCGAATGCAAGTCCAACAGCTTGCAAGTCTAGTTCACCGACGTTGAAAATATCACGATGAGCATGACTGGCATACGCCAGCAAGTAACTTCTATATGCGTCTCTCGCAGCCTTGTTCAAATAATAATTCTTTTCAATTAGTCTCTGCAGCTGGGTCTGTACGTTTGAGACCTTGCTGGTAGGAAATTCATATTCATTCAAAGACACCTTGGCGACCTTGAGGTATCTCAAGAAACCAGTCTCTTCCGGTGTGAGGAAAAGCAGAGCACGTCCTTTTCCCTTTGCTCCACGGGCAGTTCTTCCTACACGATGAATGTATTCCTTGGGATCATCAGGGGGGTCAAATTGGATAATCCAGTCCACATCAGGAATATCAAGTCCACGAGCAGCAACGTCTGTGCATAGCAATGTACCTGTCTTCTGCTTGCAAAATTGAAAGAAAGTGGTTGTTCTCTTTTGCTGTTTTTGCCTTCCGTGAATATCAATCACTGGGACATCAATATAATTCAATAGTTCGGAATGAAACGAGACAGAGTTACACGAAGAGAAGAAAACCATGATTTTCTTATTCTTGTTCTTCTTCAAGAAGGTGAAGAGGAGAAGGAAACGCTTATCAGAAGGAACTGTCACATATCCCTGTTCCAATCCACTAGCAGTAGCTTGTGTATCCTCAGAAGGGACTTCAACATACACAAGATTGTTGGACTTCATACTGACTCTGGCAATATCTTCAACTCTCTTTGTCTGCGTAGCAGAAAAGAGCATGGTTTGGCGTTCCTGTGGAAGTAGCTTTAAGATACATCTCAAATCATCCTCGAAACCCTGCTCCAAGATACGGTCTGCCTCGTCCATTACAAAGGCCAATAGATTCCTAAACACAAAACCTTTTGTATTCTGTAAATGGTCCAACAAACGTCCAGGTGTCGCAATAATAAGATTGACTCCTTTTGCAAGACGCTCTGCTTCTGTACGACGATTAGCTCCACCCATGATCAAACCATATGTCTGCGAATGCTTGCCATTCGAGTAGACATCTTTGGCTACTCCATAAATTTGCATTGCAAGCTCACGAGTAGGAGAAATAATGATTGCTCCAGTTCCGTTCCTCGTCCCAAATTGACTCTTGTGCAATAGCTCAATGACAGGGAGAAGGAAAGCTAGTGTCTTACCACTACCAGTTTTTGCTGCACCAATAAGATCCTTTCCAGCAAGGAGACTAGGGATAGACATGGATTGGATTTGTGTCATGCGAGTAAATTTGAGAGTTGCAAGTGCAGCTTTCGTTTTATCAGAGAGAGGCAGGGAGCTAAATGTGTCGCTATCTTTCGAGTAGAAGTTCTTCTTTTCTCCATTTGGGTTTTCATCAGAACTCGAAGATGCCGATGATTCGGTCTTCGTTTGCTTGCTTGCTTCGTCGGAAGTGGATTTCGTGACTTTGAGCTTCTTTGTTTGAACCTCCTCAGCGTTTTCATTGGAACTGCTGCTCGCTTCAGAATCAGATGATTCTGATGATGAGGATTCTTCCTTCTGCTGTCTTTTCTTGGCCATATTGATATTTGAAACTCGTTTTCTTCAAGGAATTGAATTAGAATGCAGTGAGTGCTTTTGTTGCTGGCAACAATAGATATTAAGCGATGGATAGGTTGCCTTTTTCAAAATAAGAAAAACAGTTTGAGTGGCTGGGATCGGTCATCCGCAATTTTCTCGTTTTTGGCGCAATTTCAGTGTTGGGAATTGCACAACATGATGGGAGCCAACCGCCGCCAACTATTTTATGACCTCGCGATTTCAAGTTACGATCCTAAATACTAAATAGGAATCATCCTGGCTGATTTCCATTGTCACACACTCTTATTCACTTATACAAATACACACAATACATACACATTTATACATGCAGACAGATCCGGAAGGAATGGAACCTATAAAAGATGTGACTTCGGCAATCCCATGCCAAGTTTGCAAAGAAAAGGATAGCATATATCGCTGCCCATCATGTTCTTGCAGAACATGTAGTCTCAAATGCTGCCTATCACACAAGAAAGAAATAGAATGCTCTGGAAAACGAGACCCGACAGCTTTTGTACCTCTGCACCAATTCTCAGACTCCACCCTTGCAAGCGATTTCCATTTCCTGGAGGATGTCCTAACGAAAAGCGATCGAGGAAAGAGATTGATCAAGGATTTCGGTCTGAGCACTGGAAGTGTCAAACCAAAAGGGGGAGGGAAGAGGAAACGAATGGAAAATGATGGCAATGAGGAAGAAGAGATGACTTTACATCCTCTTTCAAAATTAATGCTTGTGGCCGATGCAAAGACACCAGAAACCACCCACAGGAAGACGGAGAGTGATACAGCTGCCTTGGAAGAAAGCGTTGGAAATGAAACCAAAAGTCAAGTGGATATCAGACCGCTTGTGCATGCATCTCAAGGAACCGTCAACGACAAAGCAAAAGCTAAGCCTTTATTACCATTAGTTGATCCAACGTTAGCTCTGTATTCCAAAGCAAAACAGCGGTTGGTACAAATGGCAGGAGAAAGAAAAACCCGTCTCCTCCTCATGCCACCCATGATGCAACGGCACAAGATGAACACGTCCACCAAATACGATTTGAAAAAGAATATGATATACTGGAAAGTTGAGTTCATCTTTCATGGTTTATCAACCAATTACGAAACGTTAAATAGCAGCAATGTCACTGCGCATCCGCATCCACATCCAAAAGCATCTATAAACACCACTACCACCAATCATACAAAAGCCGTCGTGACCTTGGATAGAATACCTGAAGATGAATCATTGTTCACCCATTTGGCCAAAGAATTCGAAAAACAGCTATCGCATTCTGCCCCAACTGAAATAAGGTCAATACTAACCCACTTCCGAGAAGCAAAAACTATAACAGAGTTGAAGAAGGATGCGCTGACACTCATGAAACGGATACCATGTCAATCTTCTCATCCAAAGTACCATAAGCTAGATCTTCACCAGTGCTTAAGAGATATGCTAAATGGGCTTGCAGTTATTGAGTTTCCTACTATCGAGGTTGTATTCAAAGAGGATGCGAAACGCTTTCCTCTAATGATTGAGGAATTAGAATAAATTGCTTACAAGCTTTATAAAATACAGACAGTTCAATAACTACTATCGTACAGTTCCGGTATCCACACCCTCTCGGGCAAGATTCAGGTATTCAAAGAAATGTTGAAAGACCGCATGCGCTACAAAAAGTAAAGTCTAAATGATCGCTGACTAAAGATTTGCATATAATGCAATCGCTTACTATGAATATCGCCTGTGATACTGTATGTTAGTAAAGATCACATGCATTGTTTCTGTCATTTCCGTAAGTCATATATAATCGGAAATGCAATATCATACTGTTCACTATTTACTGTTCACAGTGACTATGATTAGGAATCAGTCACTGCGCCTGACCTTGGCATCTCTATCATTTTCAACAGCAGCATCATATTCATCTCCTTTGCGCTTTCCAGTACTGACGGGACCGTAACCATCCATGTTGGTATCGTCGTCAATCTCCATCACATTGACACTCTTGTCTCTATTTTCTTTATCCATTTTCCTCGCAAATATCTTAGGATTTCTAGTTGACTTCGGTTGCACAGCCTCACGTCCTTCACGAGCGGTAGCATTCAAAATACTTAGTTTGATCCCATCCTCTTTCTCCAAAAGATTGGAATCTGTAGCCTCCTTCTCCGTCAATAATTTAGCTTGATCGAACCAACCTTGATAATCATTCTTGAATTGCGCCGTTGTTTCTGGAACAAGGCCATCATCTCCATTGGGTTTTTCCATGAGAGCGCGGAGGGATAGCAGAAGAGATGGCAGTGATACGGCTGGCGACCAGCTCCCTGCCGGCCGTTGTTTGAGCGTATCGAGGCAAATGCGTCCTTGCGCATCAATATTAGGATGATGGATCATTGTCTGGAATCTGACCTTGGGCGGTTCAAAAGGATATCTATTAGGAATGGTGATGCTGACAAGAAATATTCCGTTGTCGAAGGGTGAGTCAGGTGGACCGCTGATGGTTGCGTGAAGATATGTTAGGCAATCATTGGGAGCGTAGCAAGATGTCCCCGGTGGCGGATCTGTAGCTAGTAGACTTAGTTCCCGTTTGATACGGTTTTTTGCCACCGGAGCGAGACTTCCTGATGATAGCATGTTTGCCAAATTGTTGTTCTTGGTTCTTGTTTCAAGTCTGTGATGGGTGGCACACTGTTGTTGTGGTACATACAAAAACGGGCAAGTTCAATGTTGAAAGTCATTGTAAAGAGGGAGTCAAGAGTCAAGAGAGCTAGCTCGTCGTAGGTAGCTCGCACGTCGCACGGTTTACTTGTCGCTTGGAAGGCGGCGGCGAGACTTTACGCCTTCCTTTCTCCCTCTCTACTAGAGAGCTAGCTTGAGAAGGTACGGACAAGGTAAGAAAGAGAAGCAAAGAGCGACAGCGGCTTATTTCTCATTACCATCATCCATCATTATTATTGGAAACAATGAGAAAGAAACTGCCACCTCTCTAGAAGTGAAGTCGCAAAACATCATCAATAGTTAGTTTTGTTGATACTTAAATCTAAAATTAGATGATTTCTCTATCATCAATTTCTTCAGTTTGTAAAATTATTCTTATTTCAAGGAAGTTCCTATCAACACGCTGCAACACAAAATGCGCCACTGGGCTCAATCAGAATTGGTGAATTTAAAGTGGTTGTTTCGATGAAGGTTGGCCTTGCAAGAATGGGCATACAATACACAACTCGTTTTCGTTGAAGGTTGAAGGTGCACCTTTCAGTTTCAGCAAGTAGATAATTTTATGATTTTTACGCGGCAAAGCTAGTATGGTAGCTTATGGTAGCGCTAGAGTTGAGCGAGCTACGTACGAGGAGCGAGGAGTCAATTGTTTGAGCGAGGAGTCAATTAATCACGCGCGTAGAGCTCTACGATACCACCTACCTACATTATTTTCTTTTTACCTGACTGGACGTATGTAAATTCAAAATAATACTGGTGTTCCATAAAATAAAAAATTCACACATCCTTGTGCATCATTGAAGTCTGAAATTATTGCCCCTTAAAATGAATCTTCCTACCAGACTTAGGAGAGGTTCTTTATCTCATATTACTAGAATGCCAAGAAACATCTCGTTGACGCATGAAGAAGATAGGATTCTTGTGGTAGAAGACGCTACGCGTCTGGGTGGAACAGTGAAAAGAAAACGGAAATGTGGTAATGCCTCCGATGTAACAAACAGTAACAGCCAAGAAGCCTGTCGTTCGCAACATGCAGGTAGACGAACCTACCTGTGCAACCGCGCTTTACAAGATAAGTCTGAGGACGGAGAGATGGTATTATAACGTGCGCCAATGCATTTATCTTGTTTATTGTTGGGCGACGACATATTACATACCTAACTGAACGACGCAGGAACCCCCTGTTTCTTTATCAACAAACATCTGCTTCGCCATTGAAGATTTCCTCCACAAGAGAGAAGGGATGTTTTACAGATTGATACTGCTTATTTTTGTGGTGGTGAAGAGATCATTTCAGCACAAGGATTCACACATCGTCATGAAAAGGAATAATAAGTTTGTTTTTGTCGAAAAGGGAAGTTTGAGTGTAACCGTCATGCCTCATCATGAGCTCCGCGCTTCTTGTTTCTAACTATGGTGGACCCAGCACAATTAGACATTTTGCACTGGCTCGTAAAGAATTCAAAAAAGACCTAGCAAGAAGTATTGTACTTGAATAGTCCCCACAATGCTACGGCTTGGTATAAAGTAACGATCACACAACTTTAAAGTACCAAATTAGATAATTTTGAAGCTGTATTGTTTTCTTTCCCAAATTAGTTATGAACACCTGCGTTTGACTTTGCTCTCAAGAGACACATATATTATGTTGCAGGCGTATGCCTTCCTCGTCCCCATAGTAGTAGTAGTAGTAGTATGGATCCATACAGCTATGTAGACTAAATAAATGATGATCTCTTTACTATTTACAGCTTATTTAGGTCTTGAAGAAACTCTTAACTGCTGAAGTCCACCAAAGGTAATCGGATAATGAGAAATGATTTGGCTTCCAACTTCCAACTTTTACTGTTGTTGTAGCCGTTAATATTCTCGTTGGAGATATTATCCCATTCCGTTTGGGATATCCCCAATTCCTTCGGAGATAGTTGGATTTTGCATTGAACAACATCATCATCAGTCATCATCACACAAAGCGTTGCTGATCGCTCTCGTCACTCGTCATTCGTCATTTGAAATAATGGTGGCCTACAAACAATTGGGAATTGGGATGCTGACGCATTCATTCACTGAAAGTATATTCATTGCAACATAACAACTCATAACAACCTCACATGAAACCATCAAAAATAATTTACAAGTGGTATTAAAGACTGGCAGCAGCAACTACATTATTATGCATACATCACAATTAACTGCTATTCCAGCTCTGCTCATTGCAACGATTGCCATCTCAATCTTCTGTTCATCAACAATCCATGCCCATCAAGCATCAACTCATCGATGGAGAAAAAGGAGACGAGGAGGGTTCTTCAAACCGGAAGCTTTCGACGCTTTCAAAGCAACTAGAGGTGGAAGCGCCCACCCTCACTCAATACAGTTAGGGGACGAGCATGAGCATAATCATGACCAAGGAAATAATTCTGGACAAGGCCATGAAACGCGGAAGGCAGATGACGGAACGAAAGAAGGAGTCTCTAGCTTACAGCAACCCTCGCAAATAGCGGCTCCGCCAGCACAAGATTTCATTCCAGCACAGCCTTCATCACAAAATACGAACACGAATAGAATATATCCTCTCTCCATTTGTTCCATACAAGGAAAGAGACAATACATGGAAGACGAATATTTTACAAATCAGAATGGTTCCTTCTGCAGCGTCTGTGATGGTCATGGTGGAAGCGCTGTGTCGAAATATCTGCGACAAAATTTATATGCAAGATATCTTCAAGCAAAGGCAACGACCATGGTATCCTCCATCATGGAAGAAAACGAATATGACAGTGAGAATCAGGACAATGCCAATGGCGACGAAACTAGACATGACATCGAGGATGACTCTTCCGATGCGGAGGATGCGATTAGAATATCGAATGACCCGAAACAACTCTTGAGTGATAACCTCAGTAAGGGGGATACTGCCCTTCGTAAATCTCCATCTAGTACTATTATTTCCAAACCGTTGGATGGGATGAAAAGTCGGAGCCTGCAAACATGTATGCATGCTCTCAAGTCTGCATTTGAAAAGATCGACGCGGAAGTGCAAAAGATATCGCATTGGAGTTTTCAGGGTAGTACTGCTGTTGCTGTCAAACTGCACAAGATTGCATCATCAGAGAAAACAGTGCTGATATCTGCGAATGTAGGAGACTCAAGAGCGGTGCTGTGCAGAGCAGGGAAAGCAATTGATTTGACGAAAGATCATAAGCCAAATGATCCCGAAGAAAGAGAAAGGATTGAAGGTTTAGGAGGAAGAGTTGATTGGTTCGGCCCAGTTGATGAAAAGGGAAGACCTGTCAGTGGCAAGCGATTGGCTAAGAATGGTAGTTCTCATGGTTTCGGTGGTGTCTATCGCATCAATAGAAACTTAGCACTTTCACGTGCTATTGGCGATAGATCTGAGCTTCCATTTGTTAGTTCGCAAGTTGATATTGAACAAATTGAACTGGATGAGGAAAAGGATGAATTTGTCATTTTGGCCAGTGATGGGCTGTGGGATGTATTTCACAATAGTCAAGAAGCGATAGACTTATGCCAGGGTATTCTTCAACGAGTAGGTAATCCTGCGACTAATGAGTCAAACGGAGCACACTTTGAAAGGGTAAGAAGACGGATGTCGAAGGTACTTGTGCGTGAGGCTTTGAGAAGAGGATCAATGGATAACATTACAGTAGTCATCATTTGGTTATCACCATAACTCGAATTTCAAGTCGAAATAGGAAATAATGAAGAACATCTCGAACGGTAAATTCAAATTAGGGTATATACTCATTTAACAATAAATGCACGTTTACCATTTTTACAGCTTGCATATGTTTAATCGTTATTTAACGAGCAGTAGATGAGTACCCATTCACTCTCGTACCAGTATTTATTTTCGGTACACAAGAAATTTCCTCTTTTACCGCTATGGCATGGTAGCTAGCTAGCTAGCTAGCTACTATTGGCTACTTTTAGACTACAACAGTAGTAGTACCATAGAGCTACCCAGAGCCACATTGCATTGATTTTTGATTTTTTTATTGTTGTGAATTTAATTTGGCGGGAAAGGTGAGAGTCTCATTTTTCATCAGAGCTTCAAGAGCCACCAATTTTTGCCAACGAAAGAAGTTTTGTTGTTGTACGTTGTATGTACCATGTACCATACCACCACTCAAGATAAACACAAACTTTGAATTGGAACTTGTATCCACACAGCGTCCGGTCCAAACCACAAACATGTCTGACCACGAGATGATCGAAGTCTCAGAAGGGGAGCAGATCAGAATATCGCTTGTCCTTGCGAAAGGTCAAGATAGTTCTCTTGAAGTCCCATCGGATCCTATTGCCATCCCGTCCACCACCAGAAAAAAGGGTCTCTCTGCGATTATCAACCACTTGTTGGATCGTAAAGTTGTTACAGATGACAATGATTCCAGTTCTGAATCAGACGATGAGGATAAGCTCTCAGCCATACCGTTCGACTTCCTTCTGAACAAAAAACTGCTTCGTATGTCAGTAGAGGCAGCTGCTCGCAGAGAAGGTCTCAGTCTAGAAGAAGCTGTTGAAATACAATACTTTCCAGCTAGAGAAGCACCGGAGGGCGAGGGTAGTAGTGAAATGCTTCCAGATTGGATATCAGCCATGTCTTCTACTTCTGATGTGCTATGCACAGGAAATTGTGATGGATCCATTCGGCTTTTCAGTAACTCGGACAAATTCAGTCAAATTGATATCGCCAAGTCACACTCTGGACCCATTAAATGTATATCGTCTTGTCAACTTCCCGGCGTAGATGACTCAATCATGGTTGCATCTGGATCGATGGATCAAACTCTGCTAACAAACGTATACGAAAAGGGCAACACCATGTCTCTCCATGCCGTTTACAGTGGTGGTCACATGTCCTCAATTAATAGTGTGCGGCTACTAAATAACAAAGACAACATCACAATGGCAAGTGGTGACTGGGATGGTAATCTATGTATTTGGAAAGTCCCTTCACTTCACAACGAGGAACAGACGAAACCAAAGACTAAAAAACGCAAAGGTGCTGCCACCAAAATTGATGTCCAAGAGGTATCGCCTACGTACTTCTTCAAAGCTCATTCCAGCAACATTAGTGGAATATGCTGGGGTTTTGACTCGCCCAACACATTGCTTACATCTAGCTGGGACCACTCTATCAAATCATGGGACGTAGAAACCCAGAACAATATTCTCACCCTGAATGGAGCCAAGGTTGCAACTTGTCTTGGTCGTTGCCATAACTCCGATGTTGTTGCTACTGGCCATCCAGACTGTACTGTGCGCTTATGGGATATGAGGTCAAACAGCAAAAACGAAGGAAATGTATTTGACAGAACACTAAGACCAAGGTAAGGAGTCTTTTCTCGAAGTTATAAAGATCGTACACTCTATTATCTTTGTACCTAACCCACTGTGTATTCACTTTAGCCACAAATCATGGATATCCAAAGTTGAATGGTCGCCAGTTGATCCTTTTGTCTTGGCATCTGCGAGTCATGACGGCACTGTCAAAGTGTGGGATATCCGTTCATCCGTACCTCTTCACACTGTCAAGGCACACTCAAAGGGATCAAAGGCTCTCTGTCTAGAATTTACAGATGGTGCAATATATAGCGCTGGCTCTGACTGTCTGGTTAAGCGCTTCAAGTTTTAGACAAACACAAGGTAAGACTTTTGTTATACTGTATGTAGACCACCAACGCATCGTTACTGTGAGTTTAAGACCTGCCCATGTCTTCTTCTCAAATCAAACATGCGAAGATAGAACCTACGCTGACAAAAGCACTCGTTTCGCCCACGTATACTTCACTGCAACTGGATTAAATCTGCTTTTCTGCAAAATGTGGAAATTTAGAGATATGAAGGTTGCAGTGCTGGATACAACATTTCTACGGGCAATTGAGCCGTCGTTCATGCGTACACTTTCATTTCCTTTTTCATCAAATCTAATCTCACTTGTGTGCTTGTATCAATTAAAGGTGATGAGTACGGAGTAACTAGAACTGTTCAAGCGCTTCAAGTTTTAGACAAACACAAGGTAAGACTTTTGTTATACTGTATGTAGACCACCAACGCATCGTTACTGTGAGTTTAAGACCTGCCCATGTCTTCTTCTCAAATCAAACATGCGAAGATAGAACCTACGCTGACAAAAGCACTCGTTTCGCCCACGTATACTTCACTGCAACTGGATTAAATCTGCTTTTCTGCAAAATGTGGAAATTTAGAGATATGAAGGTTGCAGTGCTGGATACAACATTTCTACGGGCAATTGAGCCGTCGTTCATGCGTACACTTTCATTTCCTTTTTCATCAAATCTAATCTTACTTGTGTGCTTGTATCAATTAAAGGTGATGAGTATGCAGAGATTAAAAGAATTACCATTAGAATGCAAAGTAATAGCTAACTTTAATCTCTAATAGTTACTACATTTTTATACTGTTTATTCTCTATTCCCATCTTTACTTGACAAATCCCCCCAACAAGTAAAAAGGGGGTCACACAAATACCTTGTTTTTCCTGGCGCTCAAGAAGAAGACTACTTCACCTTTCACCTTCAACCTTCATTACTTTGAAGTTTTCTTTGTTGTAGTGTTCTTTTCAAGAACTCAAACTCCTTAGCACCCATAATATCTCGAGATTCCGTATTAAGTATTGCGTAATGATTATAGCAGGTAGACAACGAGCGAGGTATCTGATCCAATCTAAGTGGAATAGATTTACAGTCACTAGCACACATATCAAGACACGACATAACCCCCCATCACTTATTGAGAGCAAAGCCATCACTGGCAAGCTTTTTTCTACAACTCATTATTCTACATCATCTTCTCTTCCGAAATCCCAAGTCCTGGATCCTCTTTTGGATGCACCTAATTCATCAGCATCATTCCGTAAAATCCTCATTGCAAATCGCGGAGAAATTGCAAGGCGTATCATCCGTACTTGTCGAACGGAAGGTATCAAGACCGTGGCAATTTATTCCACAATTGACTCTAAATCACCCCACGTCACTGAAGCAGATGAGGCAGTTTGTGTAGGTCCTGCTGCTTCAAGCGCAAGTTATCTAGATGCGGACAATGTTTGTAAAGCAATTGAAATAACTGGTGCAGAAGCAGTCCATCCTGGTTATGGATTCTTGAGTGAGAATGCAGAGTTTGCTCGTAGAGTTGAGAAAATGATATTGCCATCTGGAAAGCCTGTAAAGTTCATTGGACCATCGTGCTCAGCCATTGTTGCAATGGGGGACAAAATTAATTCCAAGCAAATCGCCCACGGTGCAAATGTAAATATCATACCAGGGTTTGATGGCTTTGTGACATCACAAGATCATGCAGTCACTATTGCGAAAGAGATAGGGTATCCTGTCATGATCAAAGCAACTAGTGGTGGGGGTGGCAAGGGTATGCGTATTTGCTATAATGATGCGCAGATTAAGGAAGGTTTCTTGTTGAGTACAGCAGAAGCAAAGAGTTTCTTCAACGACGAGCGGCTGTTTATTGAGAAGTATATTGAAAATCCCCATCATATCGAAATACAGTTGCTAGCAGGTAGAAAGGATGGAGGGGAACTTGAGATTTTATGTTTTCCTGAAAGAGAATGTAGCATCCAGAGGCGAAACCAAAAAGTCCTGGAGGAGAGCCCTTCGCCACTACTAAAGCCAGAGACAAGAGCAGAAATGGTGAGACAGGTGAAGAGGCTTGTTAGAAAAGTTAACTATTCGTCTGCAGGAACCGTTGAATTCTTAGTGGATGAAGAGCAGAACTTTTATTTTCTCGAAATGAACACACGACTACAAGTAGAACATCCCGTAACAGAGATGGTGAGTGGAGGTGTTGACTTGGTTCACGGAATGATCGATGTGGCAGCTGGGAAAGGTATACCTCAGGAATATCTTGATAAACTGGGAGATCAGACAGACCTTTCACCGGTAGAACGCGATGGGCTGAGCATTCCCCACTCTGGTTATGCCATCGAGGTAAGATTCAATCAATCATGTGTGTAACATACATCTTCATTGCCAGAACCGATTTCTGAAACGGGTACTATTCACTCAACAGGCTCGCATTTATGCCGAAGATCCACTACGTGGATT
>Ga0306864_1000534_pt1 | contig 17340 bp, 17 predicted proteins | sample AntRauTorckE5430_FD_190448 | JGI IMG/M metagenome (GOLD analysis project Ga0306864, IMG submission 190448) | Saline lake microbial communities from Rauer Islands, Antarctica - Metagenome Torckler E5 #430 (v2) (version 2) | ecosystem: Environmental > Aquatic > Non-marine Saline and Alkaline >...
GTGTTTACTGTCATGAGAACGAGTCAATAGCAAATGCAACATTATCTCGTACTCGTCGAGTCATCTGCATTGTTTATATAGTCAATTAGATAACGTTATCATACATCAGTCTTTTGACGAATTGAAAAAGAGACGAACCGATACTACTTCGGTCGTTGAGAATTGAGTAAGTATACTAGTGTATCAACTAGATTTGTTGCATTTGCTGTTGCTGTTGCAGCCAGATGTAAGGTCACCTCTCTGAATAAATAAAGAGAATTAATAATGAATAATGTGATGAAATGTCGTGTTTTGTTACTTTTGGGCCTTCTTGCCCACAACAATCACAATCAAAATAGAGCCTACGAATTTTTAGCGCTTCTTTCTGAAGCCTTTCACTACTGCTGTGGATATCCTTCGATCAAATTATTGCCCGCGAGCCGTGCGAGGCTGCGAGAAAGAAGGGGAATACGATACTACTACTGTAGTTCTCGCTAAAAGGTGTGGTATTTATGATGTACGGTTAATTTTCCATCTCGCATTGGAATGTGCACTAAAAATAAACAGTGTAAGAGCAAGGTAAGAGTAGTAATGCTGCGAGTTTAGCTTTGTGCAAGCATTTGCATGGGTCCAAATAAAAAGAAGATTATGGTTCTGGCACAAACCAATGTATGAGATGATATTATATTCAATTGAGCTAAATCATTTGAACAACAGCTTGCTGTGAAACGAGACTGAAGCCAAGATATTTATACTTCCAGCCGAACTCCATTGCCGCTTCTTGAAATGCTTTGTACTCGTCCTCCTTCCAATGCGGGTTCATTATGTATTCGTCAAAAATAATTACGGTCCCTGGTACCACCCGGCTATGAACAGCATCAAAAATATCTTTTGTTGATGAATATAAATCGCAATCAATATTCATCAAACGAATGGGTTCGTCTGAGTGGTCATTTAAAAAATCAGGTAGTGTTTCCGAAAATAGCCCAACATGATAGTGTACGTTTTCAGGGGCCTGGGGTAATTTACCATGTGTTGAATAGGAATTTTTGGGAGTCAAGGAATGCCAGTCTTCAGGAATCCCTGAGAAAGTATCAAAGCCGTGTACTGGATAATTGGGTAAGTAGGAAGCAATCATGCGAATGGTTTTGCCATGATAGACTCCAAATTCGAGCACCAAACCCCCCTCCATTGTTTCGCAAGTATTGTTGAGCGCAAGATGGACCATGTCATGTGTAAAAAATTGCATGGATGGATCCATGGCAACTGGTGTGGCAAGAACATAATCAATACTCGACAAAACATGACTTGGGAGTCGTAATCGCAAAGCAGCAGCAGCCTCATGGTTACCATTTCGCAAATATGCCACCATGAGGTGCAAAGCAGTGTCCTCATCAGGTGCATCCTCATTAAAACTCTTTTTGTAATATTCCAGGGCGGTCGAATGGTCTCCCATTGAATCAGCCGTAATGCCTGCTGGAAACGCCATGATAGTTGATCCCGCTTCAAATGCAGCATTGTAGACTTGCAAAGCTTCCGAGCGCAAACCTCGCCCATCAAGCAGCAAATTAGCCAGGGCCAACTTGACCATGGATGGTCTTTCTATCAATGGTTCTCGCGAGAGGATATCTCGAAAGATGGCCTCGGACTCAGTAAAATACCCCATTTCCGTCAATAAAGCGCCAAGCTCATAGCGCACGTCATCATTATGTTTCTTCTCAATATCAGGTTGAACACTCAAAGCGCGTCTGAAGAATGTACACGCCTCCGATAGATAACGCTGCCGTTTGGCAAGTATACCGAGTTGATAGAGCGCTGATGCATTGGACATGTCTTGTTCCACCACAGCCTCCCAGAGTCCCCGTGCTTCTTCCAGGTTGCCTTTCGAATAAGCTACCACACCAAGATTAACGAGTGTATCGCTATCTGGAGAAAGACTATCGTCAGTTGTTAAGACGCTTGCCTTCAATAGAGAGGCAGTTCGGGTTGCGAGATCAAAGTGTTGAAATTTATCTTCATTTTTCAAGTGATATTGATGTTTGCTCACGCCAAACGCCGAGACAAAGTCATGACAGATGCTGATCCAAATAAGCAATGGGGCGAAATACATTTTCATTGTTGATTTTCGTAATGATTACTGTACCCTATCTAGTGCTACTGATAGTGCTAGTATTACTGCTCCTGTTAATTCACAGACACTCTATGAGTTGCCTGTAGATTTTTACTGCTCACAGTTGTTGACCAGGTATTCCAGAAGAGACTTTCGAATGATGTATTATTAAAGACCCTGTTGAGTGAATGGATAATGAGTTGCCACATCGATGCCCAGTGCCCAGGCATCAATCGCAAGCGTGATGCATCATAATATTGTCATCATGTCATGTGTATCATTATTCACTATCGTATCTTTGTTGCAGATCTCTTTTTCTCACATGCGTTTTCGAAAGATTATTGCGCGAAGTATGATGTCGAATAAGCACAATAGACAAAAGCAGCTGAGGTTATGAGCTAATATAATATTCAAAAAATGATACCAACGACGAAAACACGATCATTATTTTGAACCCTACCAGCGACAAACGACAAGCGCCAAGCGATGCATTATTCCATAGTCCATAGGATTAATTTCATACTTGTATAGTAGCACACAGCCAAGAATGCCTAGTCTTCTTCAATCATCAAGTACCAATACGAAGGAAAAGTACGACAGGCTGAAACTTAAATATGGATTTCTCTGGAGCCAACTAGCAGAGGATCCTTCCGTCATTCAAGAATATCAAACTCTCCTTCAACTAAAGTCGTCTGAATCAAAGCGCGTCTCCGGCAATCATGACCTTGAATTCCTTGACTCAAACCTTAATCGAAGTGTTATGGACAAAGGCAGCAGCTTGCTTCCTACAAGTGGAATTACTGGTGATGCGATGAATCCTTTTTGCAATATTACTAATTCAAACCAACCGCAAAACTCTTCTCCAAAACCTCCAAAGATTGATTTCATCTCTGTCATTGAAAATCGTCAAACAATTCAGATTCAAATAGGCGGATGTTGTGATTTTGATGGATGCGAAGGATGTACTGATCCCATTCTTGAATTCAATGATGACAAGGAAGATCACGAAGAAGGTGGACAGGAGGAGTCAGCAGAGGAGCAACCTTTAAATTTTACCACTGCGAGAGATCCAAATTTACACCTGGATCAATCTCAATCTTCCAATGGAAATTTGTCAGATAACGGAAGTTCTTCATCCAAGTCGTCATCATCGGGAGGGACTGCCGTGGCATTTGATTTGTCGCATTTGGTTCTGGAGGATAATTGTGATGATTTTACCTTGCTGCGAGAGGAGTGTTGCTCCTTCACCAAGGAGAATTCCAATCAAGAAATGGATCAGACGATGGATCAAGGGGAGGTTGCAGATGATGAATTCGAGCAAATCGATGCAGCTGAGAAAGGACGAAATGGTGTTGGTGAGCTTGATACTTTCTTGCAAAAATGTAGCCTTGGACAAGAAGAGATGAACAGAGGTGAATCGTTTCAAGGATCTCCTTGTATCAGCCCCATTCTGGAATTTAGTGTTCATAATAATAATGCAGGTGATAACATGATCGACAGCGGCAGTGACATGGACGCACCCGTAGCGCGAGTAATTTTTCAGAGGTTGTCAGTGTCAGAATCGACATTGCATTCATCCCCAGGGGCACTTGGGAAGGAGGAGAATACCTTTACAGTTGATGGAGATGTCAATGCTAATGCCAATGCCAATGCAAACATCGATGCGAGAAAGGAGATAGATATGAGTGGTGGTCTTGAAAAGCTCAAACTCTGTAATGAGGAGAGGATTAAATCAAATTTTAGGGAAGCGTTGAAACAAGACAGTATTGAGGGAAGCGAAAAATCATGTTCTTCTAAGTCTTCGTCTGATGGTGGATCAATCGAATTTGAATTGGATGAGCTATTGATTATAAATATCGAGAGCGTAACTGAGGAGTGCCACGAACAGGATGATAGTGAAAGCGTGGCAAAGGATATTAGTGGAAGTTGTCAAACCCTCGACGTCGCTGATTTATCAATAGCGGAGAAGAAAGTAATTCGATTAAGTGATTCGCATACAGATGGAGAAATAACATCTATCGGCAAGTTTGATACTGCTGAAAGCAATTATCATTCTAGTCATGAAAGTGAATCGAGTGATGAAGCTGAGTGGTCAGCTAACGATGAAACTTTGAGCGATTCTTCCAATCTAAAGGCCTCTCGTGGAAATGAAGTAATTATTGTTGATGATTCTGATGAAATCAGCTATGATTGCTCGTCCTTTGAGCAAAGTGACGAGGAAACTAATGAAGACTTAAATTATTCAAAGGCTGAAAATGTTGATAGTGATACGAGCTCTGATGACAGTAGTATTTTGAAACCTACACAGACCAAGAATGCAACCAAAACAAATAGTCCAAGTATTGCAAAGCCAAAGCCATCTGTGACCTTCATCCATGACGACTCGGACTCTCCTGAAGCCGAACGTGTACGTCATCGCATGGATAGCAGTGCTATCAAGCAAAAGAAATCGAAGCCATTGAACTTCAAGAGAAATCGCGAAAGTATTACAAAGGACACATTCCACGAATTCAATAGCCGTATTTTTAAGGAAGCCTTGAGTGGGGTAGATATTCAATGGTCCACAAGGCTAACAAAAACAGCTGGGCTCACCAGACTCAAGAGGCGTGGTAAAGATAGTAATGCTGTCAGAATCGCAGCTATTGAATTGAGTACTAAACTTATTGATTGTGAAGACCGTTTGCGATCAACACTCTGCCATGAAATGTGTCATGCAGCACAGTGGCTCGTCGATAATGTCGCCAAACCTCCTCATGGAAGTTGTTTCAAAAAATGGGCAAGACTTTCGATGCGAAAAGTAGGTACAGTAGTGACAGCATGCTTGCAATTGAACGATTTCAATTTATGCATTCCTACTCACCATATTTCTCTGATACTTTTTAGATAAATGGAATGCTAGTGACAACAACCCATGATTATGTAACACACACATTCAAGTTCGCGTGGGTGAGTATTTCTGAGCGATGCCTCTTCTCTCTTACAATGTGTTTGACTAATTTCAAAAAACTTTCTAATTATGTTTTCACAGGCTTGTTCTACTGAAGGCTGCCCTGCTATCATTCAGCGACACAGCCGTAGCTTGGATCCCGATAGGCATTGTTGTGGAAAGTGCAATGGGAAATTTGTTGAGATCGAAGTTCTTGGTACGCGTAGTGCGAATGATATTGCGAAACATGGATTTACACCAAAGAAGAAGAGACACGTTTCTGGCTTTAGTTTATTCGTCCAAGCTAATTCTACAGAAGTTCGTGCGACTCTGCAAGCTCATAGTAAGGATAAGAAGATTGCACAAACGGAGGTAATGAAGGAATGCGGGAGATTGTGGAGGGACCAAAAGAGAAGTGTCTGAGAAGACTATCAACATCAATAGTGAGGTTGAGAGGAATACATAATTCTACAACGAGCAACACCTTTACCCCGACGAGCAGTATTATTGTCTATGCTTGTTGAATATCATAAGATAATTCCATAGCTAAATCCAAAAAGATTTGTGACCACAATGCTCATTAAACATTCTTCCCTGCAATCTGCGATGAAGTTAAACATATGAATATTAGTTTTCAAGCAATTGGAGCCGTATAGAACTGGAAGTCGGTATGTGCTCCTTCTAATCAGAATGCAATTGATAATGTTATTCAAAAAATTATGGAGAGTAGATTTATCAATGGTGCTGGTCAAAGGTAAGTTTGCACATGGCGAAAGCGATGACTGCATCAATTACAAAATCCAAAATCAGATTACTAAGCAGCCAGCAGATGTAGATCCGATCCTTCTATTGTTAGAGTTGGCGTCGGTCAAAGTGACTTTGTGAAAGATGTTTCGCTTGAATCAAAAGTTAATGAAAGAATTGCAGAAATGGAGGATCCTGGGAAAGTGCAGGGCGCCATTGCAGCATTTAAATCTGAGTTGACACGATTGCAGGGTGAAATCTATTCACTCCGGAGTCGACTCATGGTCATGCTTAGAGCCTGTGACTATCCACTAGCTACAGAATGGGAAATTCGCTGCAATGATGCTTGCCAGGTACATTTCGTTAATCACCTGGAGAGACGTACAACATATGATGCCCGCCACCACCTGAACCCGGTGAGAGTTTTCGTTTAGTGAAATCTCAACCTGTATTCAACATGTGTATGTCGCGGCTTGTCAAATTGGTTGATAGATTTGCGTCCATATCGGGAAAGTTGGAAAGATATGGTTTGTTAAAGAATCAAAATGATTCTTTACGCCTTCAGATCGAAACGCATATACCAAACACTAGGAAGTGCGGGTTGTATGTCATTAGAAGCATCGGCAAACTTTGAGGTGGTTGTTGTGGACAAGGCAACATAGAGTGTCGAACCTCTGCAACCTTGGTAGCTCACCAGCTAGGGAATTCGCAAGCGATCTTGGTAGGTGACCCAGAGCAGCTTAATAAAACCTGCTTATTTATTTTAAAATACATTTCAGACTTCGAATAATGGGTCGGATTCGCTAAGGTCAATTATACTACTATGACAACTAATATTCTTTGTATCTTGACGACAGTAGGCTCACTTCTAACAATAAGTTAAAAATGCTTCCAAGAGCTCACATAGCCCTAACGGTTTTACTCCCTACGCCTCCATCATGCTCCAGAACTGATTTACGATGTCAAAATCAGACCTCCCTTCTTTTTCAATTTCAAACTTCTTTTGAATTTGCTTGGAAGGGATATCAATTTCCCCCTTGATAGAATCAATATCATCATAATTCCACTTAATTCCAGTCACATGAGCATGCAGAGAGATTTGTGTTTGAAGCCTATACACCTCTTCCTTCTTCTGAACCTCTACCTCGTCAATGCGTTCTACACGTTCACTAGCCTGTTCCTTATAATGTAGAATTTTTTTCTGTAATGTTAGCTCTTCCTCCTTGGCCTCGTCGACACAATAGCGAATTTCATTGACTTCGTTCTCAAGATCTGTAATATGTTTTTGCTGCTGCTGCAAGTTTTGCTCTTCTTGACTGAAACTCTTGGAACTCTCATTGATTTTGTCTACGATTTCAGTAATTATTGAGTCAAAGTTTGATTCTAAAGTGCTTTCTGATTGCTCAAGATTTGTAAGATTGGACTCGACGCTGTGAATGAGTGTTTTTCGACGAGTGAGTGTTTCTTCGTTGTCGTAGCTATCGACTAGTTGTTTCATGGCGTCGCGCGTAGCTTCCCACGCCAACATTGGCTCTGCACTGCTCTCGACTGGAATTTCTATGGATGCACAAGGATTTGATTCAAATTCTTCACCCTTGCGTTTCATCTTCGTTAATCAATAGAATATTTCACAGTGATGTGTACGTCGTCGTGAAATGTTTAGAAATCCGTTTTTTGTTTACCGTTTGAATTTGTTACAATGATTTAAAAATATTTTGCGGGAAAATGAGGAACAGGCCTATTTTATTACTGATGACAGCTGATGTCTATTATTTTATATTTTATACATCTAATTTTCCTGATAAGCACAGATTTACTTGAGAAAATTTGCGTTTCTTTGCAACTACCATTATTTGTCTATAAAATGGATAATGATCTCATTAGTCAAAAGAGAGACAACAGACAACAGAACAAGAAACAAGACGCCTACTGAGTGGGTTAAATTTAAACAGTATTGAGTATAGAGACCATCAATAAGTTTTGCAGAATGTTGACAGTCTATTATAGGAAATTCCTTTTTATCGTCTCCATTGCTGCAGTTTTAGTTGCAAAGGGTGCTCTTGGATGCAGTCAAATAAATGAGTTCGTTGATATCAATCATGCAATCCAGTCATCGACCTATAAAGTTGTTCTCCTATGCCCATTCTCCGTTACTCACAATGCAGATGATGATGCTTTCCCCCTGTCCATTATTAATGATGGAATAAAGCTTATTTGTGCCAAGAGTAAGGTCGACGATGAGTGTGTCATTGAAGGAGATGCAAAGCATTTTGATATCAAAGCAAATGGAGTGACAGTGCTAGGGTTGGACTTTAAAGGATCCAAAGATACGGCAGTATCTATTCATGGAGTCGTGGGTACTTCTTTTATTGATTGCAATTTTACAGAGTAAGTTGGAAATATGACGCCCAATTAACACTACTGACAATGAAAAATCTAATCTCTTCATGCTTCATACTTCGTTCTAATCTGGACATAGAAATCAGAAGACTGTTGGTAATGGTGGAGCAATTGAGACGCAAATGAATCTAAATGAGAATGTGATGGTGTTTGGATCCTCATTTGATGGCAATAGTGCGGGGAGCGGCGGAGGCATTTATGGTGGGGGCATTTCAATTATTTCTTCTAAATTTACTAATAACAGTGCAAATGAGACAGATGGTGGTGCAGCCTTCATTGGGACAGGATACATCGGGAGCAGCATCTTTATATTGAACAAGGCAATGATTAACGGACCTGCCGTATATTCCAATGATCATGTTTGTTCAATGGGATTGAACCATGCGTGTCACTCATTTGACTATCAGGAAAATACGTGTGATGGCATCTTTTCAACCAATGAAAGATGCACCAAGTTTGCCAGCAGCTGTGAATACTCAAGTGCAACTCCGACAGTGATGCCATCTATGGAACCAAGTTTAGGACCTTCACATTCATCCAAACCTTCCCGGGAACCTAGTAGTGCTCCGACTCTTTCAGTATCACCCTCGCGAGAACCCTCCATGTCAGTAAGTACTGCATCTCCTTTTCCTTTAACTGTCAAATAATATCATCGTAACCAAATTTCTTCACATTCGTCTCCAACAGCCATCTGCCATATTTTCTGAGAGACCTTCCATATCGATGTTACCAACAAACGCTCCGACTCACATTCCAACAACATCTCAACTACCATCTTCGTCCCCTACATCACTGCCCAGTTCCAAGCCTACATTATCCACACAACCAACTGTTACGTGTAATATGGGTGCTGAGCAGAGATCAAACATGCTCATGCATATGGTGTTGGGCACGAAATCCTCTGGGGAAGAAAATGAAGTATTGGATTGGCTTCTCTTCCACGATGAATATAATTTGTGTCCTCAAGCGGATAATGTACTTCAGCGTTATACAGCTGCAATTGTGTCGAGAAAGCTCTTTCCAGAACGCACACTGAATTCGGATCACGAGTGTTCTTGGCTTGGCTTCATTTGCAATTCAAAGTCGCAAATCATTGCAATAAAACACAGTAAGTACAATATATGAGATTGTGTGTTTCCATTCAACAAGACATTAACGAACTGTTTCCCACCACGAATACTAGATGGATTATCTAGTGATGTACCTGTGGAACTCTCACTACTGGAGCATTTGGAAGAAATAATCATTCAAAAAGGTAGCATGAAGGGAAGTCTCCCAATAAATATGTTTACAGTGCCATCACTGAAGCATATTGATTTGGACAAGAATGAATTGTCCGGCATTATTGAAGTAGATGGAGAAAGCTCAGTGCAAAGGCTCGACATCAACTTTAACAAGTTTTCGGGAAGTATTGACTTCTTAACTTCATTTCCCAACATTACAGAAGCTCATTTGGATAACAATAGTTTTAATGGAACTATTCCAGCATCTTTGGGAGACCTGACAAATCTTCGTAAGTTCAACTTTGATTAACATTGAATGCATTGTTGAATAGCAGTTGTTGAATAGTGCATCTAACACTCGCCCTAATAACCCCCTTAGACATATTGACTTTACACAGAAATTCGTTGAGTGGTACTATGCCAGAGAGTATTTGTAACCTTCGAACAAACCATAACCTGAAATATTTGATGGCTGACTGTGATGTAGTTGAGTGCCACTGTTGCACTCATTGTACTCCGTACAGAAAATAATCTGTAGTGCTTTTGAGAATAAGGACTTTATTAGATACACGTATTAAACATGCAATATTGAAGTTTTCTTCCACCCAGATAGTCTCTGGTGATATTCATTACACAAGATGAGTACAAGGCTAATAGCTGAATTATCATGATGATTTCGACAAGTGAACTAATGACAAAAGTTTTAAATTAGCCTGTTGTGTTACTAGAAGATAGAATTGTCTACCAATTGATCAGGCTTGATTTCAATAGTCAAGGGTATCGATATCCAATGATGACGGCCTTGGACAATTCTGCCTGCGCTTATCTTTTTTGCTCTGTAGTTCGGATTCGTCCTTCCATTTGCCAAATGACTTTGGATCCCAATATTAGGCCAGACGTCGTTTACAGGCTTCTCATCCCAGCTTTGGTCCACTTTAGCGAATGCAAAAATTGCAACTTTATTGGGTGCTGAGAACCTTGATAAATCAAGCTTTGCACTAAATGTTTCTTCTACTCCAAACTCTGTCGCCAAACTTGACCATCTTGTTCCTCCGCGTTTAGCTGAAGTAGTGGAAAAGTCAGAATTGTCCAACACCACTTCTAATTGGTCTTCGTTCAGCTGCTGAATGCCATTAAAGTACTTAGGGAAATCTTTCCACAAACCGTATACCAAAAATGTTTGATCAACACGGAAACTGCCACCGACTGTCCAAGTAACTCGTGGTCGATGATTTGTCTTTGCTCTTATGATTTTTTCGCGTTTACTCCATCTCCGCCTCAATGGAACCAGCGGCTTCAGCTCGGACCTGAACATTTTTTTCTTGCACTGTATAATTTCAATGTAAGGTTCGACAATATCAATGGCCATAAGTGCAGTCCTCACATGCTTTGAAATATAACCATTATTCGCATTATAATCCAAGTTTGTGAGAAGCTTTTCGTCTGTTCCAAGGGCATTGATGTCGGGATTTTTTGAATTTGACGTTTCAACAAGGATACTAAAGGACCTGAGTGTCGTATCATCATACGTTGTCTTACTAATGTCATATCCATTGTAAGTTTGAGGACTGCATTTATTCACTAAATTGTCTGTCCATGAGCCAGCATAGGCCCAACTTTCAAATCCACCTCTGACTGGGTAGACAACTGAATTTGTATCGCCAGTTTTGTAAAGTGTGTTTGGATACAACTTTCCAGCATATTGAGATAAGCCATTTGTTATCACGTCTCCTGCATAGAAATCAGGTGCCATTTTACCTCTTGGAATAGAAGTAGAACCCCATTCATAAGTGATAGATTCTATCCCCCCGTGATAAGTTACTGCCATCTGAAACATATGATGAAGGAATAACTCATTGATTGTCCGTGCTGCTATGGTCCTCATGCAAGTATTGCTTATCCCATCATTCGAACTGATTTGCTGATCAAAAGCAAAGTCCCTGTTTGGATCAAATCCACCTTCTTCTCTTTGATTATTGTAATATCCATTAGAATTGGCTGCGGGGACAATTACAATTCGACGAGTGGAAACCAATCTCGCCAGCCAGACAACTTCTCGCTTCGTGTATTTTCTGTAAAATGCATTACAATCTACCTCAACAGGTGCATTTCCAGATTCGCATGATGCAGCTGTCGCTAAAAGCTTTGCCACTTGAATTGTTGCGACAGGTCCCACTCTTTCGTTGCCATGTAGAGCACCAGAAAGAAACACATCAGGACGTTCTTTCTTCGCCTTTCTTGCACTTTTGTGCGAGTAAATCTTGGAATCAGTTATCGTGAGGAAATGGTTCCAGCAACCACTATGACCTTCACATGTTTTCGGAAGGCCATATTCTGCTTGAGTTGTGGAATAAGATACAAGATCTGGATGAAGGGAAGCAAGAGTTTGCATTTCGTCTACTATTTCATCCATCGTGAGCCTTTCATAGTTTTTGACGTTTGCGTAGGACTGGAAAGGAACAAGTAGCACAACAAGGTATCTCAGAAGCAGCATCTCGAATTCTGCAATTCTGTTGTATGTATTATGTGTCTTACAGCAAGTATTTCTCTGTGGTGGTCGAAGTGCTTCAAGAAGTAGTATCCAGTATTGTACAATAGCTGTGGGTAGTGGCTACTAGCTACTTCGTAGCGATAGTAGTGGCATGTTGCGTGCGGTTTGCGGTCATCATTGCGCTATTGCGCACCCCCCAAACTCCCCCAAAGCACATCATATTATTATGACTGTCCTTCGGGTTGGGAGTTGGGAGTTGGGAGTTGGGAATTAAAGTCTGCAAAAGTTGTTGCTTTTGAAACAGACAAACAAAGAAACAAACAATATCATCAATGCTTTCTAAATGATAGTTACTAACACATACGATAAAGCAGTTGATGGGGCGGAAAGATCCTGCTACCTTCAAAAAGTCTTCTGTCGACAATAGAGATAGCGCAGCCCAGAAGATCTAGATAAGGATTCCTGATGACAGTAGTGTATTCATAAATGCATTACTACATGCGTAGAAATTAAGTTACGAAACCTAAAACAACAACAGAAAGAGGACACACGGATACGATGTACTGTTATCTAACGCCATACCGGTCATCCGGTTTATTGAGGGTCTTGTTATGCAGCTAGTATAATCTAACCATCCTATTTTGCATTGGTCAAATCTATCCCTTCGTTCGAAATTGGTTCTGCTTCTGAATTAAAATCACTTAATTCATTGGGTACAATTGTGGGTTCGAGTTTTCCTACCAGTGTCTTTATTTTCCTCATGTTCGGCAATCTCTGAATGCCAAGGAACAGAAACGTCAACAAAAAATGGTGAAATGTCTTGTACTGTCGATAGAGGAGGGGCTGAAGGAGGGCTAGGCCTGGTATGTTGCGATATCCCTGATTCAACCGCAATTGGAAATACGGTATATGCAATTGACCTTCCAACTTCCAAATCGTCATCTCCTGAATCAACTGAGACGTAGTACTGTTTGTGTACAAAAGCAGTTTTGAGCCTCAAAAACCTTTTATTCACAGCCCCTAATCTATACCTTATGCCCTGATCACTATGTCTATCACAAACTTGTATAACTCCATCAAACGCAGCTCGACAAAGACTTCTTGCTCTACAGTATGCATAAAGTTGAAAAATCAGGAGTAGCCCCACCAATGAATAACAAATATACTTCCGATAAACGAAGTCGTAATCCACAAGCGCAGGTCCGACTGTAAGCAGTACAAGGATTAGAATCAAAATGGCACATGGAAGCAGAGATTTTCTAGAAAACTGCTTTGCAATATTGACAGGTTGAAGAGCTTGATCAACTTCGTTACAGAATGTTCTCCATACTCTTTCCGAAGGAACTTCTAATGGAACAGCATCTCTTTCGATTATGCATTCTTTCTGGCAAATTTTAATTTTTGGATCATTGTAAAAATGTTGATTTGAGATCTCTATGCGCGTCATCCTGATTAGTATGAAATAACGGTGTAGGATTGGAGATTCCGTTAGTTGTAGTAGGATGTGTGATTTTTGATAGCGTGCGCCGTGTCGTGTGTCGGGTCGTTCTTCGTTGTTGGTCGTTTCTTCTTTCGAAAATAATGTGGGACATTGTGCATTGTGGGAAAAAGTTTTCAGCTGTTTTCAGTCTGTTTCAGTTTTCGAAACCGAAAAAGCCTTGTAGGATTTCATCGGCTTGGGAATCTCTATTTGAATTGATCTCAGTAAAAAATAAAAAATAGTACTATTACGGAAACGGCAAGAAATGAATTTCTGAGTGCTTTCCTCACATCCTAATGTTCCCTCTATCCGAGATGATGATGTGGCTGCTCATATTTAGATCTAGCACTATGATAACAAATTGGGTCGAGAGCTGCTCTTCATAAGAGACATTCCATGCGGAAGTGTTCGTGTGCCGTCAAGATTATGAGACGTAAAGTATGAATCTTCCACTTGACAGCGAAGAATATAATTAACGAAGGCTGTGCTCTATCATTGGTCAATGCATTGGATGGCAATGGTTGGTACTACGATAGATGCGTTGTTTTAAGCTGGAATTGACTCACATCTCCCTGAAAAATTGCCAAATATGGCTGTGGTCTTTAAAAATAAAAGAAAGAGTGATGGTGCCGTACAGATACATAGTGAGTGCCGTTCAGAGGAAGAAAGTGTTTACATAAATGCATGTCGTTTTCTTCTTTTGCCAAAATTTAGGAGCTACTTAGAATAACATTCATTGTGCATACATATTGAGGTTGAAACACCTTATTAATGTAAGTGTACAGAATATTCGTCAGCATTCTATTCAATAACAATACTCACTATCTGTAGAAAGGCAAATAAAGGCCACTTGCAGCTATTAGTCATTTTGAGTGGGGTTTGGTTCTCCTTGCAGCAAACAGACGAAGACAGCCAATACCAAACAAAGTGCCACTCGCGAACGTTATCATTCCTATATTATTTCCGCCAGCAATTATACGCCTACCAAAAGCATGTTCTTTTCCACCTCCCCCGTAACTCTGACGAAGCATTGTCATCTTTTCTAATTCCTTCGCATCTGGAACTTTGTTCGCTCTATCAACAAGTTTCACAGCAGTGTAAAATGAATGGTTCTGATTTATAAAGTCAAAGATACTCCTCAGCGTCGTGTACTCTTTTGCAAGGATAGTTTGCACATTATCAGCACTCTTTTGTTCTCTCTCATATCTCGCCTCGAGAGCTTCTTTTGACAATCCTTCATCAGGAACAGAAAGGTAATGCAGTTGATATTTGTTATCAATTGATTGAGGTTCAGCATTCATGATCCAGTCAAATATGTATTTTGTTCGCATCATATGGAATTCATTTGTCACAATGATAATATTTTTCCAATCTGCAATATCACAGAAATTAGTCCGAGCAAAGAATGCATTAGAAATAGTATCATAGCTAGTCGTCTCAACAAAGACATCACCCGACGACACATTCAATTCTTTCATTAGGTATGACGCGGAAGCAGTAGATTCCCAAATAGGAAGTCCGTCCGAACTCAGGAGTTGTGGGAGATGAGCTGTTCCTGCACTAAGTGCGAGAATTTTTGGTCTTTTGGAAGCATCATGATATACTTGAGCAGCGTATTTGCATCTTGCCTTGGTGTATATGGGTGGATCGTTTACTGTATCCGGCACACCGCCACCAAGAACAATGATGGCATCGATATTTTCTTTTATAGATTGTGAAATTTCGTCAGGAGACTTGAACCAATTCATCATGAAGTGTAAAGTAGTGTGAAGTGATGTGAAGTGTTAATTATTTTTGGACAATGAGACGATTGGTTTAACTTTGAACATTATTTTTTGAACTTGAAAAACGTTGAAACAGGTTGAAAGCCGTTTGAGGAAAGTGTTTGAAGCTCTTGATGACGTCACTAACAATGATGACGTCACTGACGATGTTCCAAAAGAACAAAATCTTACGAACAATCACAAGAAGACACGACTTCAAAACTACTCGAATTCATAATAGTAACAAGCGACAAGCGCATCAGGCATCAGGCATCAATCAACAGTCAATCACATGGATGTTTGTATCATTGCACCTGTTTCACACATAGCAAGGGCCTTTGTTCTTTCTGCACCACTGGTAGCAATCGTGGTATTCATTGCCTCAATTGCAGCAAACGAACCTAGATCCATCGCCCTTAATGGTATAATGGGTTGCACTGCAGTGGTCCTAACTGCAGCATATATAATCCAGTTTAAAACAGAATCTTCCATCAAGAAAGCCTCGTCGCCCCATCAATTAGAATTCACTCACAAGAAACTCTATGAAACGCTTCAGAACATCATGAGACCATCACCTATCAATATTTCTCTCCTACACTCTTCTGGACTCATACTTCTCTTCACTCTTGTCATACGACTTGAGGCAACTGACCAGTTTGGAGGATATCCCGCGAATCTTGATTTTGGAGTCAAAGGATATGGAGATGGTGATAATATTGCATTTGGAGTAAACTTTGCATCGTTTGGACATTGCGTACAAGGAGCCATCGCTTCCTTTCTCAGCTATCCTGCTGTAACAGGAGCCATCGCCCGTGTCTGTGGATCACAATCTACTGAATCAGATGATCGAAGAGAAAAATCTAGCTTCTTGTTCAAAAGACCCAGTGTATACGTGTTATTACTATGTCAGCTTATTTCAGCATGCATGACAGTCTATCCTTCGTACAGTTTGATTAAGAGAGCGACAAGAGATTTAGAAGAATTTTCGCGCACATCTCATTTGAATAATACTGCAGAATGGGTACTAGGATATGTTTTAGGGGTTGGAGTGGGTTGGTTGATGACAATTTTAGTTCAAAAGCGCTTTTTGCGATTGGCCGGTCTGGCTGGGAGCGAAGATGATAATGATAATGGAGAGCTGTCACAAGTTTTGGCTGTTCTTAGTATATCAGAGTCAGCTCTTGAAGGAAATATAGACTACGGATTCGGAAAGAGCTCAGAATATAAGGCTGTGGCATCGTCTACGGTGTATAGTGTTATCTCAATATTATCCACGGCATTGATTTTACTGGTAAATATTACCTCTCTAATGACTGGACTTCTAATTGGGCTTACCTGGAATTTTGCAGAAGTAGCAGTGAAAGACAAAATTGATCTAGACATAACATCGGTGTTTGTTGGAGTCTGGTTTGGTGTGACAGCAGTCTTCACTTGGTTTGCATCAAAGAAGTGGCCATTCAGATTTTAGGGTCAAGTCATTTGCCATCACCCCGGCCTGCCTACCCACTACAAGTAATGGACAGTGTGGCTTGACTGTAATATGCAATATAACCTTGGCAAGTGAGGTGAGCAGATGAATATAAGCTTTTGAAGAGTGTGAGGTCACACGTCACAATCAAAGATGAATATTTGTGGATGACAGGTTCAGATTAATGTGGATATATGCCGCTGGAATTTCTACCAAAATATCACCTTTACCTACTCGCGTTATAGAGTTACCAATTCTCTTACTTTAAATTCGTACTACCATGGTAGAGTTCATATACGTTCAAGGTGGAGAAAGGATTTCGTATGGGAAGCCTTAAGAGGAGGTTGTAATGGTAACCGACGTAAAACATATAAGGAACTACATATGATGATCGTAGACCACGGTTCGAGAATCGCCAGAAAATAATACGCATAATAACAATAATCTTTTTCGTCGAATCTAAACTAATGATACTGCAACATTTTATTTCTCTTTCACACTGTTTCCTTACAATTTTCAAAGGATTGGCAAATATAATCATGAAACACAGGAACCTAACTTTTGATCTCTTTTGATAAAACACGAACAGTTGAACAAACTTGAAATGATTAAAGATAATTATGATCACGTGTTTTCTTTATCAGAAAACTTAACACACACCAAAGGGTACTGAACGACATTACTTCTCAATATCGACATCATCAGCCTCCTCATCAACCTCTTCGAGTAGACCTGTATGTTCACGAAGACGAGCAA
>Ga0306864_1000535_pt1 | contig 17332 bp, 17 predicted proteins | sample AntRauTorckE5430_FD_190448 | JGI IMG/M metagenome (GOLD analysis project Ga0306864, IMG submission 190448) | Saline lake microbial communities from Rauer Islands, Antarctica - Metagenome Torckler E5 #430 (v2) (version 2) | ecosystem: Environmental > Aquatic > Non-marine Saline and Alkaline >...
ATTTTAAAAATAAAATGTCATCAATGCGTCAATACAACGCATGAAATCGTGATATTCGAGTGGAGTGTCAGCAAGCAAAGCAATTCAATGTCGACTCCCAGGGCAATTACATACCGTGTGAGCAGTATGGTACCCATGTTGTGCCCAATGCCCTCCGAAACTATTGTCAAACTACTAAATGAAACGATCTAAAGTAGCAGGTTGAGAGTCTTGAAAGGTATATAATGCGAGAGTACCTTCTTGTACCGGTACCATATCGTAGGTATGTACGATAGCTATGAACTGTTTGTAGTAGATGATGATGTACTTCATAATATATTCGTATAATATGTGTGTGTGCTACAATAAAGAATAAAGGTAACACCACATGATAATGACTTGAATGCAGCTGCCGAAATGAATGTTGGCGGAGTGAGTCGACGACAAAATCGATCGGCTTCCTTGCCGGGAGAGAGAGAGAGAGCAGTACGACTAACACTGCGTTTCGTGTATATCTATCAAGTCGTGAAGTACGATTATTCCTTTTTTTCCTTTTGGTATCCACGGTTGGCTTGGTCACGAGGTGAGCTTTCCAAAAGCACCCGCATCAAATAATAATAGTGATTATAGCTCATCCTCATCGACACGCACAAGTCCCAAGGGCTCTCCGATTTCAACGACCATTCCTAAGATGCAATACAAGCAGATTATGGAGAACGCAAAGGCGAGTAGCCATTTGTAAAATCCTTGGAGCCTGTATTCTTTGGGTAAGACACTTGGCGAGGACGCCAGCAACCACAAGAATAACGCCACCGGTGTAATCAAAATTCCATTGATTGTTTGAGTGAGGATCGCAAACCAACTTCCGCTGATATCTGTTAGCATCGAAATTGCGTAGGCAATTGTTAGACCTCCAGCCTGTAGATAATACTGAAGCGGTCGTTCTTTGAAAGGCTGGAACAGATCTCTGTCCAAATCAAGAATCTCTGTGACGCTCCACACAGCAGTTATTGTTAAGACCATACTCGCCACGGTACAGGCTCCAGTCACTCCTAACACTACCACCCATTTAGAAATTTGGAAGTTTTCTGGGGTGTACCAGGTATCAATTTGGGCTTCATAGCCAGCCAGGATGAGGTTTTGCTCTTCGTGCGAAAGCATCGGATCAGGGCTCGGCTGGATATCCAAAATAGAAGTTGCCCCGGGTTGGATGGATTCCCAGGTAGTGCCGGTCAGCGCCTGGGCGTATGCCTTGATCATGTCGCCAAAAGTGACCACGCTACGAGGATCTCCCTCCCCGTAAAAACGCAGCGACCCCATCGCAATGACCATAGACACGGCCACGCCTTGCGCGAGGAACGCTCCGAGGACGGTATCGGCACGTTCGTAGGGAAGATCCTTTCGCTCGATTTTTCGCTCGCAGACAGCCGACTGTTGGTAGTAGAGCATCCAGGGCATAATAACGGCGCCAATATTCCCGGCAAGCAAAATTTCGTAGCTCGACTTTTCAAAGTGGAACTCCCCGAGTCCCCGAACAACCTCGGCAGGGTCGGCTTGGCATTTAAACAATAGGACGATAAAGACTAATTGGAGAGAACCGAGAGCCATTCCAATAATCTCCGTCAGTCGGAATCCAAGACGACCCATGAGGATGAGTCCGAACAGTAAGAAATATTGGACCGTATTGGTGATCCTTGTATCGATTCCAAAGGCGTCATGGTAGAGCTGCCCAATAGCCCCAAATTCCGAGGCTTGTCCGATCCAGCACATCAAGACGTGAAGTGAGCAGGCAAACCAAGCCCAAAAATGGCCGTAGTGCTGCCGGATCAATGCAGTGGTCCCTTGCTTGGTACATACCGCCAGGCGAGCTGTGAGCTCCTGTGCAGCATACAATATGGGGATCAGAAACAACTGGCATAGCACCAGGGAGTAACGGTACGTCGAACCCGACTGGCCAGCCGTGAGGAGGCAGGGACCGTCCGTGTCGGCCAAGCATACCATGACACCCGGTCCAACAATTCGGAAGAAGCGGCCCCAGCTCCAGGCTCCAGCAGGCTGTTCCTCGGCCTTCACTTGGAGAGGAAGGGACTCCTGGCCTGGAATTGTGCCATCGTCAAGTGGGATTCTATCTTCTTTGGCATGCAAGTCAAAGTCAGGAAGGGAATCATTATTTGCTTTCAGCAACGGAGTGTCTTCTCGAGGTGCCATGATCATTGATGTGATGATTGGCTTCAAAGGAGTAGGCTACCGTACTGTAGTAAATAGACCTTATTATTCCTTTGTCCTTTTTGATGGATGAGGGATGAGGCACATGTTGTGGTGTTACTTCTATTGTCTATTGTAGATTGTGTGTGTATCTGTATTATTTTATTTTCGTGACGAATTATAGTGACGTATTTCCCTTTTTTCAGTTCCTGTCTGTTTTGTCCTATTATTCACTCTCATCACTTTCGTGAGAAAATGAATTAATAGGATCGAAAGTTACCATATGCATCTGTAGATTGTAGCACACGCACAGACACGCACACATATCTAAAATAATGAAATACATCAGTTTTACAAGAAGCTAGTCTCGCATTTTACGCATTACATACCTTTCAAGGCTCTCAACCTGCAACTTTAGATCGTTTCATTTAGTACTTGTATTGTATCAGTGAATGCCAATCCAACGAGGTTCCGCTTTGGACACGAGAAAGCGCGAGAACATGACATAAAAACATGAAGACTTGAAATTAATTAAATGAATACCAAACTTTATGATGTTTCTCGAATCATCATCTCCAAGTCCTTTATGAAATCGTTTCATCTCATTATCCACAACAATGTCATCTAAAAGATTGTGCTCCTACGAACCTGGTGCTTATACTCAGGGTCACGAGGAACAGCGCAAGCATCTCATGGAGAGGCCCTTGCCAGTTCTTCCTGCCCCTATTGAAAGCGTCAAGAGAGGAACAAAACTAAAAGTAGCTGCTGTGCAACTCGAAACCCTCGTTTGTTCCCCAACAAACTTTCTTGATCGCGCAGAAGAAGCGGTTGTGAAAGCAGTCTTCGAACATGGCGCTAATCTAGTTCTGCTCCAGGAGCTATTCCAGGGGCCTTATTTCTGTCAAAGTCAAGATGCTTCCTTCTTTGCTCTTGCAGAAAGCAACGTGGATGGAAACAATGCTCTTGTAGCACGGATGCAGGAACTTGCAAAAAGTTTACAGGTGGTCCTTCCTATCTCTCTCTTTGAAAAGAAGAATAATGCCTACTTTAACTCGGTTGTCATGATCGATGCTGATGGCAGTAATCTGGGGACTTATCGTAAGGTGCGATCAATTTGGAATTGCTTCATCATGGTTCATGTTGTGCGATGATGAATATCTCTGCAATGATTACGTCTTTTTCACTCACCTTTATTTGTCATGTCCATAGACCCATATTCCAGATGGCACAGGGTATCAAGAAAAGTTTTATTTTTCTCCTGGCGACACGGGGTTCAAAGTATTTCAGACCAATGTGGGAGTGGTTGGTGTAGGAATTTGTTGGGATCAATGGTTTCCAGAAACGGCAAGATCAATGGCTCTATTGGGGGCAGATATTTTGTTGTATCCCACAGCAATTGGAAGTGAACCACAAGACCCCACTCTCAATTCAGCTGATCACTGGCAACGGACTATGCAAGGGCATGCAGCTGCAAACATGATCCCTGTGGTTGCATCTAACAGATTTGGAACTGAAATTCTTGTGGATAAGGAAGGGAGGGAAAAACAGCGTATTAAGTTCTATGGTAGGTCTTTCATTACAGATGAGACCGGTGCTATTGTCCGTGAGGCCAAAGATGGTTCAGATATTATTTCTGCAGAGATTGATATTTTTGCGAATAGATCAACTCGTGCGGCATGGGGTTTGTTCCGTGATAGGAGACCAGAAATGTATGGCATTCTCAGGACCAAGGATGGACAGCTTCAAATGTAATGTAAAGCTATTTTTGTTGTGATATAACTAATACAATACCATAATTTGTAATAATTAATAATCCGTATCGTGTTCAATAGCTATAGTTTGGATTGAAGTCTTGGTCTTTTGTCGTCTGTTATGTATTCCTTGGCGCCTTCAAAGGTATTCCCATCATTCATGATTTCCAAATAATGAGCAATGCCCAGCTCTCGTTCGCGCTGCAATCCTTTCTGCAATTCCACTTTGCCACCCTGCTCAAGTGCCTGTTTATATCTTCTCACCATTTTCAAATCTTGAGCACCAATATTATCTGCGATTTCAAAGGCTCTTTGCAATGACGACGGCGACGACGATGACAATGATGATCCACTTTCATCTAATGATACAAGTTCATCCAGTAGTCCCCACTCGAAAGCTACTTTTGCTGTCACTGGCATGGCAGAATAAGAAATAAGTTTCGCTCTTCCAGGCCCCACGCGTCTCTGAAGTTTTTGTGACAGACCCCAGCACGGCGCAAGTCCAAATTTGACATGGGTATCTCTAAACTTTGTGGTGGCATCACCCACAAGAATATCACAAGCAAGCGCAAGTTCAAACCCGCCAGTGATGACGTGACCATGGACTGCTCCAATGATGGGTACAGTAATCCTACTCATGTGATGAACTGGGTTTATCGCCAAGCATTCGGGTAAATCTGATGATTGAATCAATGGATTCGGTGGATTGGATAGATCAGCTCCCGCGCAGAATGATTTCCCTTTTCCAGTGAAGATGACAGCGGCAAGTTCTTCATCGTGCGTATCTGCGATCTTACCGAATATTTCAGAGAGTAAATGAACTACCTCTGTGTTGAAGCAATTGTTCTTCGATGGTCGATTGAGGCATACTATTATAGCTTTGCTGCCTGATTTCGGAAGCTCAATTATTTTGGTTTCAACTATTGCAGGTGTTGACATGATGGGTGAAGAAGATGGTGAAGGGTGAATTATTATATGATTTACTATTTATGAATACATTACATAATACATAATTAGGTCATGTTTGTTCAATAATGTATCTAAATCTCTCTTGTACTTGTGCTATCTTGTGTGTATCTTGGAAAGATCGTTATAAATAACGGTCTCTGTCAGTCAATTTTGATTGATTTGATTGTCTGGTTGGGGGTTCGCTTGTGAATAACACGTACCACTGCAAAAACACCTCACATAATGATAACAACCGCGTATCACGTATCATCACTCAAGACGACACGACGACACATCGCACATCGTACGGTAGGTCGTAGGAAGGCAATTGAATCTTCATACGCACAGTTCATTTCAGTGCAATACGCCAATAATAGGAAAGTCAAAGACAACATCATACCATGAAGCTTTCGCTCACTACCACCCTTGCACTTCTCGTACTTGCACCATCAGCTAATGCATTCGCTGGAATTAGCTCGAAATCTAATGCAGACGTTTCTCGCAGAGAATCTTTTGCAAATGTTGCTGCCATCGTTGGAGGAATCGCTGGACTTGCCTTGCCCAAGGTTGCTTCTGCCATGCCTGACGAAGAAACTCCAAGAGTCATTGCCCGTATGGGAGGACTTCTCGTAAGTACAAAAGACCCTCGTCCTTCCTATATTATATCATATTATTATATAATATATAGTATACACCGTATTGTATTATATTATATTATATTATATTATATTATATAAATAAGCATCATTTGCCACATACAAATGCGAAATGCTTTGTCAACAGTTGAACCATTAAACTGATAACTGATCCATTCATCTCCTTGCGTTCAATGTTCCTCTTAGGAAAAATATGGAGACGTCCAAAGAGGCTTATCCCTCAGCGTGCCATCTGGTTGGAATAAATTTGAGGGAGAAGTAGGAGCCTATGACATAAAATGGCAGGATCTCGTTGATCAAAAGGAGAATGTCAAGATTTCTTCGACCCCTGTGAAATCCACAACCACCAGTATTTCAGCTCTCGGAGATGATGTGCAGGCCCTCGGACAGAAGCTCGCTTCCAAGCGTGACGCAAAGCTTATCAAGGCTTCAGAGAGGATCACAGATGGAATCTTGTTTTACACTTTTGAATTCGCAATCAATGACAAAACACATCAGTTGCTCGGTCTATGTGTCCACAAGGGGAAGATCTGGTCTCTTGACTGTAATACTACTGAAAGGCGCTGGAAGGGAAAAGAGGAGATGTACTACAATATTGTTGGGTCATTCTTGCCCAATCTTAAGAATTAATTCATCCAGGCTACATCTACTACTCTACACTGTGAAGAAATATAGCCAATGGTTTCTTTGCCACGCAATAATAATAATAGAATACTGAATTATCATACAAAGGACGTGTCTTTATTTAATACTTTATTCTCTTTCAAAAATGAGCATACAGCATGTGATAGAAAGATGGTAAGTGTTAATTAGTTCACATGCAGTAGCTTCCTGAAGTTCTATGTAGACCTCTATTGTTACGAGTAGATGAATGAATCACAGATAATTCCATCAACATCTTCAAATATTGTTTCCGAAGAGTATAGAGATTCTCGAACCACAAAAGTTCGGTGGCTGGAATAGCAAGACAAAGAGACAGCGGCCTTGAGAAACATGCCATTAAATGTTGGTTCATTCGCACTGCTGATGCAACATTCAAATCATTTAGATAGAGAAATGTGAATGCTTTCATGTTTGACTTCATCAAATTAATAGATTGTTTTAAAACATTTGTTAGATAAACTCACATTCGTTAGATATAAACACTTGTTTCTGTTGCATTTATCTCCTTGCCACCTTTATTGCATTTCTCATGGATTTGACATGGATTTGAGTTCTGTGATCATTGCTTTTGCCTTCCTTTCATCTACGCGGATCATAAACTGGTCATACCTTCCTCTTAATTTTCTTTTGATCCCCCCGTCTAGCTCGGCTACATGCCACTAATGTAAGTGAAACAGGAGTCAAGAATTCTTATCGGAAACTGGCTCTCTCGTATCCGTATCACCTCGATAAAAGATAATCACGAGAAGGCGACAGATGTTTTCAGAAAGCAGGTTCAGCTGGATTACGAAACGTTTAGTAACAAAGGGGGAGTGTGATGATGAATAACATCTGCATCCTCTTTGGTAATCCAATGGCTTGAGAATATAATGTCTCTGACAAAAACCAATCAAAATGAAGTTAATGAAACATGGTGTGCAACAGCTACATCCTTCGTTGAAAGAAAGATGACTTATAATCATATGCCATGCTGGAACTTCAAACTATATTTTGAGAATTATCCTACTACAATACTAGCAAATTGAGTACCATTGTTCTCATTGGAGCTTCTTCAATTCATTTTCCACTTCCTCAACATAACCGCTCAAAATAACCACGAGCGTGTACTCCGAAAGAAAGCGTCCTCTTAGACCATTCAGGGTAGCCTTGATCTCCTCAAGCTGCGTCTTTGTAAAGTTATAAACATAATCTCCCTCCCTCAACGACTGCGAAGGATGAGCTGGGTCTTCATTACTGACATACTTGACCCTCCTTTTTACCAATCCCATCTTATTACTGTCCTGAATGTTCTTATCCAATATTTGTCCACGTTCATTATACAGATTTCGGAGGACGGAGAGTTTTCTATCTCCTTCAATCTCATTTCCTTCTTCGTCCACATCAATTCGTTTGTAGTTCACCACCTTATCCCACACACAGGGTATCTGGGAAGGAGGGACGACTTCGATTCCCTCAGTCCTCCCCAAGAAGTTTGCGACGCGGGTACTTTCTACGGGACCAGTTTTGCGATTGACCAATCTTTCATAACTCACCACAAGCCTATTTTTGGTTTCGTGCTCTGTCATCCAGTATATAAGATGGTTCTTCCACGAAGTGAGTTCTTCGTCAAAATGCCCATCACGCCATTTGAGCCATACGTCTTCTGGAGCTCTTGTCGTATGATCAGGGATATCATTTTCTCTTTCATATATGTAGCTATGGTAAGAAGGGAGTGAATGCATTGGACTCCGGATGAGAAGTATGACCCTTTGCATGAGACGACTTCCTTCAATCTCATGTTTCCTTGATGGGTAGTGTGTTTTGATAGCGACATGATCATATGTGTCACCTCTGTGAAGCCATTCATCTCCAGATTCAAGACCTGTCAGAGCTTCGTATAAGTAGTGAGTCATTTGTGCGCCTGATCCAGGGTAGGATGCAGCGTAAATTGGTAGAATAGGTTGGGTAGGAAGGCTGATAATGGATATGTCGCATGTTTCGTAGGAGGAAGAAGAGAGCATCCGGCGGATAGTTTCGGATGTTTCCCGTTGGATCAGCATCAAACTGCAGACTGCGAGAGACATTATGAAGGTGAAGGTAATCCTTCCCTTCCTCTGCATTAATGGTAATTTTATCATTCGACACTAGTAGTGGTCTTCTTCAGATGATGATTGTTTGCAAGCTCAACTATAACAATTGTGAAATAGCTAGGCGCTATTATGAATTACGAGGCTACTACGAAAAGAGTCATTCTGATTATTTCAGTCCCTATTTATAACGCTATTTTCCACATAAATAAGACATATTTACTCCGTAACTCGTCTCCACCTCCTCGACGAACAAAAGCGAACAAGCTAGCAAGCAGTCGTATCAATTAACTGTGTCTATGCTTGTTTCTCCGTCTCGTGTCCTTTACACTTTATGTTCATACCTTCATACCTCGGTAACTACTCCTTGCACCACATAGAACAGCACTTCGTTGCTATGCTGAACTCCAATCAATTCGTAACAAATAGAACTGCGCTGAATACGCAACGACAGCGACCAAAAGGTCGTTTACGGAAGAAAAAGAGGATTGTAGCTGTATTCTCTATTGCCTTCATATACTTTTATTGTTTCACAGGCGAAGAACCCTCAGAGGTTGTTCGTCAACTGCAAAGTCAACCAACAGGAAATCAGGGTCAGGGTATTGCTAATTCGAATGCCAACAATCAAAGTGGAGGCAATAAGAAAGGATGCTCGCATACTCCATACGTATTGATTGGAGACATTTTGACCACCATGCCTCCAATTATTCCATATGAAGAGAGAATTACCATCCCTTCTCACATTCAACTTTGTCAAGGATTCTTAGAACGCAGTGCAGAAAATTCTCTATCGGGTAATGTTAATTCTAATGATGCTGGAGGAAATGGACAAAATGGAGAGGCAAGGAAGCTTCAAAATGGAATTGGCCCAGGAAATCTCCAGGGTATGATCCATGTCATGGAAGATGAAGCTGTATGTACAGACTGGGAAGCACCCCATCTATCTGTATTAGAAATATATGCTTCCTCCCTCATTGCATCAGTTGGCAAACCGCTAGGATTAAGATACGAGCATAAATGCAGGAAGAATATCATGAAAATGCACAATGATCCCGATAGGCCGTATGATTATACAACCGTTCAAGCCCTTCTGCCAAATAATCTGATTTCCAAGGCTGATATAGCCAAGGTTGATCCAGATACCATCAAGAAACTCTGCGAAAATTGCATAGGAAACTTCGAAAATGTGATGAATGTATCTGCGCCTGTATCTGCACCTCCAAGTACCAAGACACATCACTGTTTGCTCATGCCTCATGGCGAAATTGCTCAAAGTTTGGTCTCTGAGGGGAGGCATTTGCCAATGATTCATGTAATGCCTTCTCTGGTGGATCGCATGAGGCATATCGCAGATGATTGGTCTCCGACCACCGGCCCTATTTCAAAAAATGAAGAAGACGTCGGAGTCATCATTGCGGTAGATGAAGGGTAAGATATGCTCCATGATTTTACTGTTTTTATCATGATTCATGATACAACTTACTCACATCTTCCTTTTCAGATCATCGTTCATGAACTTTGATGTCTATAATAAGCTCATCCCTCCAGCAGCAAGATCTATTCAGATCTTTGCTTCTGCGAACTGTGCCATCGCAGCCGTAGAAGGTAGATCCGATTGCATTGAGCACGGTAGACGACTCAAGAGATATTTTCTTCAGACTCGATCCCGACAATTCGGTACCTATGTCAGGTATGATGTGGTCGGATCGACAGCAGCCAGTTTTGCCCGTATGATTAACTGCAGAATTCTCATCTGTCCCCCAGGAACTGTGATGTGTCTTCTTCCAGCTCTTAGTAAAAAGGCTGGGAAGAATGCGTACATCGCAGAAGATCCCGCTCATGAAGAGACTTTTGATTGGTTTGAGCATGAGGTTCTCGAGGAAAGAAAAAATGCCGGTATTCAGGATGTGGATTATGATATAGCAGACGAAGAGTTCCTTAATATTATTAACGATGTAGACACCACAATGGATGTGGCAGCCATTGGGGAAAATGAGAACGAGGATCATCCTCCATCTGATGCCGACCTAGATGGAGATCAGGTAACAGAAGAATACAATTTTACTGAATGGTTATCGAATGCTTCTACAAACTACACAAACTGGTTGTCGATTGCCCGCAATGATACCAATGCCACGGAGGTAGAGGACGAAGTTGTAGAAGGTAATAAGGAGTAGTATAATGATTGGGAGGTTCTCAAGGCAAATCCTTGAAATGGTGCCTTACGAAAAGCGTGTACCTGTAGTCAAAGCGATCATAGAAATTTAGTATTCGTTGCACAATTCTTGGGAGTCGTCAGTCGTCACACAAGTTCCGTCTCAAAGAAGTTGTTGGTCAAATAATAATAACGCGAAGATCACATGTGCTAGATCACACACACGAGCATAAACAGCATGAACTCCCTCCAACTTAGTCACCTCTTGCCGAACTGCTTTGTTTGCAGCCATTCTTTAGAGCGGCTACAAACCCTATATTAAACATTTACATTGTATGTAACAATTGTGAGGATGTTTCGCAACAGTTGATTGACAATTCTGCCATCGGTATTTGTCGAAATCAAAGAGATGTTCTCACAACGTAACACGCTAATGCTCTAGTATCAGACCCTCTTCTATTAACGCAAGAGGGTTACAACACAAAACTTTCCGTACTTAACAGGACCAGACTTCTCGTGGCAACCGGCGGAATACCTCTTGCAAAGCGTTGCAAGTTCAGCTACGCAACTGGACACCTTCTTGAATTCATACGATGACCAATCATAACGTTCGTTGGCATAGTGATCGAGCTCGGGTAACATGGAACGGTACATAAAACTTCATATCTACGTATTGTTCAAATCTTCTGGGGTTTGGGTACTCGCAGCGGTGTCCGAGCTGGAAAGGCGGAGCTCCTGATTGCGATTATCCTCTTTGACCAATTTATCAATCTCAATCCTCAAGGTCAACAGTACTCGTGGACGTTTGCCATAGCATGGTTTAAAATTAGTTCTATAAAAACAAAGTTGTTCAGACGTGACAATCGAAATGACGATAACAGCTGGATAGTGGTATTGAAATGGGTAGATAAATGCCACCAACGGCGTCATTAATAAAAAGAAATATTAGACTTTACAACATTTTAGCTTTCAAAACGTTGATGAGGGTAATGACAAAGATGAATGAAGAGGATTATAATTGAAAATAACAACATTTTATAAGAAATGTATAGTTATGAGTGTATGTCTACAAGAGCCTAGTATATAGTATATATTTTGGCTGGTATGAGAGGCTTTCCTGGGGGTGCAAGGAAGGCAAAAATTGGAGAGGACTTCGATCATTTATTCTCTCCTGATCTTCATCTTTGACTGGTATCTACTCTCCATTGTAAGAAATAGGGAGAGGCAAAGCGATCATACTGGTCGACAGGTCGAAAGAAGACTCGGCAACGAAAGGTTGATAAAACTCATCGTTGCGATTCGCCATTGTCCTATTCACTGTCACCAAATAATCATTGGCTGTGCTATAGTCAACCACATAATCAGTGGTAGCCTCAGCAAGGGCGGCAATTGAAACTCGTGTAAGAGGCTGGGCCTTATCAATCTCAAATATTGGCGTCATCAGTTCGGAAGATAACGAGGTTGCCGAGAAGCTGGTCTCGTCCCAATGACCACATGATGCTGTGTCGACTTTGAGATCACCTTCCTCTGCCTGAAACACTAACCCTAACAACGCAGCGTATTCGTTCTTAGCCCCATCACATTTGTAAAAGCTATCTTCGCCAGAATCTGAACAAGCAGAATAACAATTTGTGAATTCAAGATTCACAAGTCCAAGTACATGACCCATCTCATGGAGGATAATGATTTCTGCATCAGCTATCAAATTCAGTAGTAACAGTACAGGGCGATGAGAAATTTGAGATTAGGACACATTGACGGTTTTGCCGTGATTGTTCTACTTACTATCACTCTTGCTGTCAAAATCATCTTGGTCAAAAACCATGATACCACTCACGGGAGATCTAGTGTCCTCCCTAAAATACGTTGCGGCTGCAAATCCTAGTGTTCTCCCTACTCCATCGATTTCTTTGAATTCGTATCCGATCACGACATCGTCAACAGGACCATTGAAAGTTGTCGAGAAATATCCTGAAAACCAGTCAGAGTTTGCGGGTAGGCCAGGCGCGTCCGAGAGATCGCACTTAATGATACTTTCCCATCTTGATTTTGCCTTTTCAAAAATCGCATCGTAAGTAAGATTTGAACCCATGTTCATTAGTGTAATCGTGAATGAATTGCCGTTTGGGCATAGTGTTGTAGGAGTAGAAGAAGGTGCTGGTGTCGGTTTATCTGTTGGAAATAATGTTGGCTCGTCCAATACATCTTGAAGAAGAGATGGCTCCTCCGAAGGCTTATCTATAGAATGAGTTGGTGCAGCTGATGGAATATCACCAACCGGTGCTCCTATAAAACATGTTGTGCAACAACTGCAAGGATTTCTAATCAAGTCGCCCGAATATGGAGAACAATCTGCGTGCAACGTAACAAACCCTTCAAAAGAATTCCTAGCATCACAAAGACTAGCAGGAATTTCACCAGTAAACATATTGTTTTGCAGTAGAATCTCAGTGATGTTTACCATATCTCCAGTGCTAACATCAGGAATTGCACCTGTGAGAAAGTTGCCATTGAGCCACAAATCAACAAGATTCTGCGCGTTTCCATAATTTGAGGGAATCTCCCCTGTCAGTTTATTGTTCGAAAAATAAACGAACTGAATCTCTTCCAATTCGAATAGCGATGAATGAATTGGACCAGAAATGAAGTTGTTCATGAGATTGATGAGTTCCAATCCACTCCAAGAGCTGTAGTCAGGCAACGGACCATTGAAATCATTGTTCTGGAGATCCAAAGCGATTAAACTCGTTAGATTGTCAAATCCGAGTGGAAGATTTCCACGCATTGTATTATTGGCCAAACTCAGCTCTGTTACTAAGTCAAGATTTCCAATTGTAGAAGGTAGCTCGCCGGTCAACAAGTTTTCGGAAAGATTGATTTCTCTCAATCCCACGAGCGATCCAATGCTTGCATGAAACTGCCCAGTGAGCTGGTTATTGTGCAAATAAAGCTTCTGAAGTCTACGAAGTTGACCAAGGTCTGGAATAGATCCTGTCAAGGCGTTGTCGTATGCAAAGAAGTCAGTCAAGTGTATCAACTGACCTATTTCAGGCGGAATTGATCCAGTGATGCCACAGTCGGCAATCCAAAGCTGCTGAAGGGAGACCAGACTTGAAATCTCTGCAGGAATGGTGCTGCCGGTAAAATTATTGTTACTTGCTCGGAAACGCATCAAAGAAGATGCATCAAACAAGGCTGGATCAAAAACATTACCTAACAGAGAGGATTTGATGTAAGGACTTCAGATTCTTTGAGCACAGATATCATAGTAATATTGAATCCTTCAAGATAACTTACCACTCAAATTATTAGCTTCGACGTCGATGTATATCAGGTTTGGCAATGAATACAGCGAGGTTGGTATTTCACCCATGAGGAAATTATTGTAGAATAGCAATGTCGACAAGTCCTGCAATCTTGAAAACTCTGCAGGTATCTCCCCAACGACGTTATTTTCATTCATTTGGATTTTTTGAATGTTCCCATTGCTATCGCATCTGATGCCAAACCAATTGCAATGATCCGAAGTTGTAAGCCAAGCATCATTACTCACCCAACGACCTCCACCTGTGCGGTAGTAAAAGAGAGACAAGATAAACCTGTCCATCATTGCTGCTCCTCCATCAAGGCAACTATTAATTGTGTCGACATATGTCATCCAGGCAATAGCTGCTGCTTCTGCTGATCCGGGAGTCACAGTTATCAACAAATCATTGACGATGGAGGAAATGTCATTTTCTCTTCCAGCCTGGGATAGACAAGCAAGTGACGGTGAATCGGTAATGGTAGGCTGCCGTGTCGGCGCAACTACTGGCGAGCGTGTTGGAGCTAACACTGGCGTCTGCGTCACCTGTTGACAGTCCAAAGAGCTCTTTCCACTCTTGCCACTTTTTCCATTTTTTCCAACCTTGAAAGACTTGGCAGACTTGAATGATTTGCATTTGCTCTTGTATGCTTTACCACGATGAGATTTTACAGTCTTGGTTGCATATTTCTTGACAAGGTCACCAGCGGGATATTCATTACTAATTTTACCATTGAAAATGTTCAGCGTTCCTCTTAACTGTCTGTTCCTCCTAGTTAATATTCTGTGTTGGCCGGTTTCATCACCAACTAATTCAGGTGCTAATTCAGGTGCTAATTCAGGTGCTACTACTGCTGCTGCTGCTGATAACGTTAATGATACAGATATCAGCACAATCCATTGAATGCGTTGATACATTTTCAAATTCTTTGCGCTGCTGTAGGGGTGTGAGTTACTTAATGGGCTGTGCTGTGTGCTGTTAGAGAAAGTAGACAGCAGACGGAGCCGTCGGTTGAAAGGCGAAAAAGGAGGTCGGTGCGCGAATAAAAAGTCCTAATAGTAATAGATAAGCACCAAAATAGTGAGTGATTATCAACTAGTTTAGCCTTATTTCATACAATATTAGTATTCGAGACTGCTGTCATATTTCATATTTTTAATGAACGACCTGGAACGACTATAATTTCTGAAATTTGCAATAATGTACTGACAGAGAAAGTCTTTTACCTTTTATCAATTTTCCGGGGCCATTTTGTGTATTTACCTTACTCCTACTCTATCCCTATTACTATAATACACCTACTTCCTCTATACACTATTAGTTACTTTACATTCTAACTGGTGAGTGCTACAATCTGCGCCTCACATTTGAGACACCATTTGTTTTCTTGACAAATATCCTCGTCCTGCTGCAGCAAACGAGGTTGAACATTACGATCGAGGATTATGCAGGACTTAATTTAGGTAGTATTACTGAGAACCTATTGAAAGGACTTGCAATGGAGGCCTTGAACATTGATTTTGCATTATCATCATCCTGGCGGCCCCGGTAGTGCAGATGAATAATGGCTACGACTGTGTATTTGGACAAGTAAAATCATTTTGTCCGAAAGTACCGTTTGGTGAAGAATAGCCGGTAAATGTTGATGATGGAAAATTAATTATTTTCATTTCTCAATTTTCAGCCAAAATAAAAATGATTGAACATTTACAATGGAAATATTATTATTCCAACACCGCCTATCTTAACTCAATTCACCTATGCTACAACAGTAGTCTAGCTCGCTAGTATCCAATAGTCAATGTCAACCTCCTCTAAAAATGCAATTGACGAAGTTCACAGAACGAATTGGAAGGGTGCAATACCGGTAGTCATTTCATTGGCACAGACGTCATTATCGTCTCCAACTACGCCCGATCCGATCCATAAGTTGATCCCTAGAAATTCATACATGCACATCGCATTGGAGCACGAAATTCGTTTCTTCCATAATTATGCCCCCTTCTCAAATCAAGCATTCCGATCTGTCACACAAAGCGACGCTGGCGAAGATTTAGAAACTACCGGGACAGTCGTAAATCAAGAAGGAAATAATGATAGCCCACCGTCGTGCAACTCCAATGATGAGTCTTCGAATGATCGTCCTGCTGGGAAAGAAATAACTACAAAGACAGAGGAAGAAGAGGAATCCGAGAAAAATGCTCATTTTCCAACATGCTGGTTTGAAGATGAAGTCACTGGGACACCACTGAGATGGCAGCTATTTATTGGAATCCTTTATGATATGCTGAGAATGAAACAATATGAATCTTGTGCCGATTCTTATCGGATGATGCCATGGAAAATACGAGTGCACTTTACATCCTATCCAGAATCCATACTGCCTTTAAATTCAATAGGACAGGATGATATCATGCATCATGTGTTTCAGCACTACTTGAACTCATTGAAGCAATCTCTGTACCTTCAACACAAAACTAATAGAATTGCTAAAAATTTGAATAAAAAGTCCCACATGCAGCTATGGGAAGGGATAAAGACGAGTCTCTGGGATGATGCATTTCATGAGATAGCAAGCGAGCTGAATGCTGGCGATGATGATAATTATGCTATTGTTGACCAAGTCCCAATCCGCTTATTGGTGGACAGTCAGCCGGCATTCAGCAGGCCTTGTAAATTTTCCAACAGTGACAATGATGGACCAACGACAATTGAGAATGTGCTTCGAGATTGGCTGCCAAATCTCTTCGAGAGAGAATTTCGTTGGTGCATTCAAGGAATCCAAATTCCGATAGATTATTCTGTTGGTGAGCTTTGGAAAACAATGTGTCACCCAGATCGCTTTCTATACATTGTAGTGGTGACTACTGATGAAATTAGACGGACAGCACATATTGATAATTAATTTTTATTGATGCATATTACTCTATTTTGTTATCCTTAAGCGAAGGTCTAGCTCTCAAGCCCCATTGAGAAAAGCTAAAACATCCTTTCGCCATTGTCGGGGGTTCTCATTCATGACTGCGTGCCCACAGCCTTCGTATTGCAGCACGCTAGTCTCTAACCCTAATTCTTTGTTCAGCCGCTCCACTTGCTTTGAGGAGGCAAGTACGTCTTCGTCACCTACTGCGAGTTGGATTCTAGTCTGGCTTGCCTTGACTTTAGCAACAAAGTCAATTGGATCGACATCCTTTGTCTGTTCCAGTAACCTCAGAAAACCACTTTGTTGATTATTCTCGCATATTTGATCGACCCACATTGATACCCTCTCTTCGTCATTCCTCTCTATGAACTGTTGACTTGAGGCTCGAACTTCCATCCGAAGACAGCATGTCAGCCCAGGACGCAAAAATATTTTTAGCCATGTCGTCCCTCTCTGCAGAAATGCCCGTTAGATGAGCATTTCTGAGCAACATGGGATTACGAGCAATGATGGCAAGTGCTACTATACGAGCTCCAAGAGAGAAACCAATAATACCTGAATTTATATTGATCCTTGCCTTGACATCGTCAGCTTCAACGCGTAGGCGTTCGGCCTCCTTAGCAAGTCTTGCCCATTTTAGCCGAAGAACCTCAGCCTTGATTCTTGCGTCCTCGTTCTCAG